>Ga0123341_1000106_pt1 | contig 36740 bp, 26 predicted proteins | sample Turbeapinknodule_FD_89959 | JGI IMG/M metagenome (GOLD analysis project Ga0123341, IMG submission 89959) | Root nodule microbial communities of legume samples collected from Mexico - Turtle bean Mexico pink nodule | ecosystem: Host-associated > Plants > Roots > Nodule | place: Mexico: Nepantla...
ATATTAAATTTCAATAAATTTTTTAGTTTTTAAAATAGCATGTAATTTAGTTAATATAAAAATTAATTATTTTTTGTCATTGAAATAATTTTTTTAATGATGTTATTACTTTACTTAATCTCTCTTTAATATAAAGCTTAATTATCACTTAATGAATACTAGGAGACATATCAAAATATAAAAATATCTTTTTACCAAACAAAAAAAAAACTGATGACCATATTCTACGGGGACAGATTATTTAAATGAGTAAAATAGTTGAAATTAATGTGAATTTATAGTATACTGAAGGAGGTTTACTTTATAAAGTGATCTAATAATGGTTTCACATATGAGAAAAGTTGTATAGATGCATGTATCTTTTCCCAGTTATAGTTGAAATATAGTGTACTATGATATCTTGTAGTATTTTGTAATTATTAGAGATAATAGAATTAAGGCTACTTTATAAGATTCTAGTCCCATCATACCTTAAAGTTGTTGCCCACAATAATTCTCAAAACTATTACAATTTGTTTAATTTATATAGGCTTTAGACAGATTCAAAATTATAGCTTCTCCTTCTACCATTATCAAAATATTGCATTGGGATTATTAAAAGGGCCAATTCAAGAAACATATTGCAATAACTTACTAAATGAGATTATAGTATTTTGGGGTCTAATTATCATGATTAAAAGTTAACCATTGATGGACGTAAATAAAAAAATGGTTAACCTCATTCTCTTAGAATAAAGACTCTTCATTATTGAAAATTTGAAAGGTTTACAATTAAAAGTTTCATTCTAATAAGATAAGAGAATACCTTGGGTCATAATATGATTATGAATTTCAAAAAAGAAAAACTATTAAGGATGGAAGTTTCATTGCTTTATCTACTAACAATTAAAAGTTTCATTCCAATAAGATAAGAGAATACCTTGGGTCATAATATGATTATGAATTTCAAAAAATAAAACCTATTAAGGATGGAAAAAAATAAAAGTTGTTGTTTATACCAATTGTCTACATTACTATATATATTATTTACTTGTTTTCAATTTTTAAGTATATAATTTTTTTGAATTATTAAATATTAATAAAACATATTTATAGTTTAAAATTCGAATCTTATCACTTTAAATATAAAATACACCATATTAAGAGGATAGTATCTATGTTATAAAGTTCTCACATAATTAGTCATTGCTAGTTTATATAAAATTCGTATTAATGCCATGATTAAAAAAATCAAACATTTTATGATATTTACGATAGTAATACTTTTAAGTTTAATTTGGGATTCTAAAAAAGTAAAAATATTATGTTATTTTGAAGCGATAGCATTGTTCATGAAAATGGAAGCCACAATTTATAAATGTGTGTGTGTGTGTGGGAAGTAGGGTACCCAAAATTTTCTACTCTACCAAGGATTTCAGAAACCCCATGGAACACTGTACAAATCATGCTTGTTGCACATTTTCATAAAACTATATTTAAATTCTTAAAAGTTTGTGATGTGTAGATCGATGCAGTGAGTTATAATTGTATAAAAAATTTAACTCAATTTTTTTAATCAAAATATGTGAGCAACCTATTGTGAAAATTGAATTGCATTTTTTAATGTAATATAAAGAGGTAAATGGAGATATGATAATGATAAAGATATTCAAACAAACATAACCCAAATAACTCTAATATTTCCTTTTTACACATAAGTAATCATCGGACAATTATTAACTATTACCCATAATTAATATTTGTTATTTCCTCCTTTTTTATTTCTTATTCATAAAGTTATTGTGTATATTGTTCAATTTCTTATTATAATGTTCTTATTGATCCTATGATTTTGATACTTTGCTTTGCCTTCACAACTTATGATAATGAGATAATAGTATGAAAGATACTTGTAGTTAATAAGTTGGGAGTTAGGTAAATATACAAAATCACAAAATTGGTTTTCATCTTAATTTAAACTTTAAATTATCCAAGTATTTGTAGTATAAAAATAATTAAAATAAATTTGTAATTAAAACAACAATAATTTAAAAAAATAATTAACAATAATTTTACATACAGAATAACCTATTCCAATATTTTATACTATAGGTAAATAGATAATATAAAATTTGAATCGAAAACCAATTTCGTGTTACAATATAGAGACGAAAAACATATTTAATCATAATAAATTGACGACCATAATTTTACTAATTATCTAAAATATAAAAATCATTTTAAAAGTCAGGTATTTTCTTAACATAAGTGTGATAATGATAATGAGTTTAGGGTTATTTGTCTTTTTTTTACATATGTGATCCACAGAAGAAGTTGCATGAATTACTTAACGTAATCATAAGGACAACCAGATTCATGAGCATGAGCCATCAAATAATAATAACACTCTTTTTCCTGAGATGTTGTGAATTTGAATACTTACATTTGTTGAAGTCATTGAATAATGTAACAGTTGTTACTGATAAGAAAATTTAGTTTGACGAGAAATTTGATAGCAACAGTAGTCTCAATGGTTGCGCTAGAGGAGAAATGGTGCATGAAATTTGTGCCTATAATTGTACCTTCTCTGGAATATTCTATCTGAAGATGCTGTCCTGAGAAAATACACAAGTTTTTTTACAGCAGAAGACCTCATCTAGTGTCTTCCAGGAACTTAGATTAATGCAGCCAAAGACCTAAACTGTACGAGCTTCTGATAACTTGTAATTGTTACTGTGTTACGAAACCAAGGGCAAAAATTTGTAGTGATTTTCACCAAAACGAAGTCCTCGGAGAACCCGAACAGCATAGCCCAACAATCTTGTTTGAATAGATCGATGTGAGACTCCACAACTTTCCAACTCATAATTCATTTATATCATTCGCTTTCTCACTCCTTGTTTTGCTTACCATCCTTAATTTATTCACCCACCCTCACTTCTTTCACCCACTCTCACTCCTACGTCTCTTCAAATAAAATATAGCAGCAACCAAATACAAACTGGGCTCTGCATCGTTTTCTGCAAGTGTATTCATAATTTTCATTGGGCTGAGAGGCTTCTGAAATTACCTCTTGAGTTCAGACTGAAAAGCTGAATATTCAACACAAATTGGAGATAAAAAACAAAGTGTTAAAGGTTGGAGTTTGGAATAAGGGAGGTCAACTCAAGGTCATTATTTGTTGAGCATGAAATCATGATCAATTGGACTGGGTTGACTAGACATCATATTTTAGTGAGTGAACTTAATTATTGTGTCCCCTTTGTAATTTCAATTTAAGAGATTTTGTAATAAAATTGTAAAAAACAAAATGAAAATCTAATTAGTTGCTTAGGTTGCAAATTGACGACGAACCACGTTAAATTTTGTCTTATTTATTTTTTTTGCAATTGATTCGTGATTGTGTATTGCTTCCGTGTGTTTTTTCCATAAATTATTTCACTCCCTATACAAAAATTCATGAATTCCTTTCTCTCTAGTTTCAAAGTTTCCTTTCTAGTTTCAAATCTTATTAGCCAAATTATCGCAATGCAGACAAGTTCCAACCTTATTATGCCAACTATGTATACTAATTGAAATCATCACCTAGTTATTTTGTTCTCTATAATGAAGAAAATGGCATGGCACACAATATCTTGTAAACCTTATTATTTTTTAAAATGAAATATGTTATAGTTGAACCAAATGGGATACACAATATAGCTTAAATATATTAAATCCAAATTTGTTTCTGCTGTTATTGCTTTGTAACATACAAAAGGAGTTTAAACGCAGTGGGATATACTTATGTTCTGTATTTGGCTTGGGCTTTCTTATCATTGAGTAACCGTCATGTTCCTTTCAACCCACATTCTATCAATCTATGAATGCCACTTCCTTTTTTTCTTTTTCTTTATTTATGCTCAAGGAGAACATCTTCTCCCTTCACCTTTTGTTTCCTTTGTCATTTTCATAAATACTTCTCTCTTGTTCTAAAATCTTCATATCCTTAATTATTTAATGTATGGATAAGTATTTTAAAGTTAAATATTATTTGTTTAACTCTTTTCTCTTTCTAATGAGTGTTTTGATTGATTTGCTGGTATTTTGTTATCTTATTCAGAGTTTGATGTCAATTCAAATCTCTTTGTTGTCTAAGAAACGAAGAACTGTAAGTTAAGAGAAAATTATTTAAGTAGTTAAGTTTGTTTTGAGTTATGAGGATATGTGGAACATGAAAAATTGAAATTTTCTGTTAGATTGAGTCTAAGATTTAGGATCTAGATACTTCTCAATTAGTGTTTTTTAATTTTATTTTTAACACTGTATTAGATGATAAATAAATATAATTGAAAAAATATGAAATCTGACGACTTAATTTATGTGTGATTTTGTTTTGTCCATTAGTGTACATTTGGTCGAATAAGAGAGTTAACAAATTGTTTAAAATTAATATTATGATATTATTATACTGTTAGTTTAATGATTACAATTTTTAGAAATGTTAATTAACTTGTATGTGTGCTATTATGAAATATGTTTTTTTTTAGTCCTGAAAATTCATCTAGATGGCAATCGCCTTAACCAGATAGCAAAGAATTCATTTGAGATTTAAATTTGTTTAGCAAATTATATTTCGCCGAAAAAATTTGCTCTTTATTTTAAGATTATATATATGAAATTGATGAGTGGAAATAAGATTTGTTTAGCTTACTTTTGACTAATTATGTGTAAGTATTCAATGAAGGATTAAATGATTTGAGGTTAAATAGATAAGATGTATGTTCAGATATTTTTGTAGCTTGTAGCATTAAGTAGAAATCCATTATGAAAGAATACACTCTAGCTCGCTTTATCATAATAACTTAAGGTGGTGAAAAACTAAGAAATTTATTGCAATATCGAGACATAATTAATATAAGTATTCTAGAAGATTATTTATTCATTGGAACTTTTAGATTAATAGTGTTTTTGATAAATAAGATAATTTGATATTTAATGCAGATCAAATTGTTTTAGTCCATGACATATAAAATTGATATTTAATACCATTAGTGTATTTTGTAAGTAGCTTTTGATATGATTGTTCTTAATACATTAATAAATTATGTTAGACATCTAAAAGGAATTTCTGAAGGAGCATAAAAGATTTCTGTTCTGTGAAGAATAAACATGTATACATGCTTATGTTGAAATTTCAAAATACTTATATAAACTCTTTGTTGGTTATTACAGACATGATATAAGTTTGTTTGTACGTACTTAGTTATTTGGGGTTATAACAAAATTTACAAGGTACTACTAGTATTATGAATGAGTTTCCCCAGGCGATCACTAGAAGTCATCCTCATTGTATATTAGTGAAGTAAAAGAAATTATGGAGCTAAATCAAGATTGAGCTTTGATGATTGTTACTCGACAATTGAATTAACAGTCACACGTAACTGTACATAGTGATGAGCAAGACCTTAACATAAGATAAAGAACTAAGATGGAGCCATAGTTATAGTTTTACAAACATAACTGCAAAACTTGTATGAACAAAATCACTTTAGCATTTTGATCTTCTCAACAATCAGCTTCCGTGAAAGCGTAAGTTTCACAAGCTTAGGAATGGTTCAGTATATCTAACGGATCTGAACGGACTTTGAGCCTGTGCATTAGAGCACAAACATGAAAGGGTTCATAGAAAGAGAGGCTCCTGCCAAACTAAGTGATAGTAATATATATCTACACAAGGATGCATTTTTCCATAAAAGAATGTGCCTCCACAACTATTGTCATTGAATTGCAACTAAGATCCTCGGGCAGCTTTTCTACTAGTGTAATAACCTCTGACAAGCAAAAAAGAAGCTTTTACTTTTGCAAACAACCCAAGTGATATGATATAACTGAGGAAAGCCCAGTGAACATAGGACACGGTGTAAACCCAAATAATTTGTATGCCAAGAGATTAGCTCTCTACGTTTATCTTCAGCTGCTGGCTTGATCAGTAGGAATCTCAACTCCACTTTGGAAGCTTTATAAACCACAGGCCATACACAGTTGATCACATGGTCCTCAGAAATCCACGAACTTCAACTAGGAAGCTATTAAGATTTTTTCTAAACCTCTGGTAATTTATTCGATCCAGGGAGGAAGAAAGCTGATTTGCCATTGTTAGTGTGTGAAATGCATTTGCCAGCCTAGTTTTGAGTGCTGGATCTTGTTGTCTTTCTATCAATTCATTCCCCAATCTCTGTAAAGAAATTTCCCACAATCCATAAAATAAAAGGAGGAAATCATAGAAGGAATAAAAGAATATATTGTATGGTAACTGATTATGTAAAATTTTCTTAAAAACTTAAGTTTGAATTCCCTCCCCCCAAAAAAACATAGAATATAAGCTGGTTAATAATGCAGGTTCTTTTGGGAAAGTAATTCACCAATAGCAACAGACAAGCTAAGTTTTTCACTAATCAAGTCGTTGAACGAATGTATGCTGATTTGAAATGGATTTAGATGCACACTGAACAAAAATATAAAATATATTCCTGATATGAAAAGTAACGTAACTTGCATATTCACCATTGAAGAGAACAAGCAACACTATGATCATTTATACATCAATCTTATAATACTAGTTCAAACATGTTAGCTATGAAAATTTAAGAAAGCATGTTTGTAACCTTGAACTTGCATAGAATTTTTTTACCAAATGCAAGTCAGAGACTCACCTGATACAGGCCTTGCTCACACAGGATTAAAGGAAGGAGAGCATCTGCTGCAACACTGATCAGATCCGGACTGAAATAACAAGGGTAACACTGTTAGTCAATTGCAATGTGACTTTGAACAGTATTAACTAAGATGTGGAGTGGCCGTTTAGTAACATTATACTAGGAACTAGGAAACAGAGGTATTTGTGTGGATAATTGTTTGCATATTTAAAATAAATCATCCAACAAATTTTATTAAACTCGTGACATACTTGAAAATAAAGTATGTGGGTGTGCTCTAAAAGATGGCACATTATTTGACTTGCACATTCATTTGATACACCCACTATAGAATTAACTATGTGTTACAGTGTTTATCATTATAAGCAAAATAGAAACAACTTCACATAGACCATGGAAAACAGCCAAGTGTATTAAATTTTACCAATATTTTAATATTCTTCCTAGAATGCTTCCTTGTAAAACAAAAAGTACATAAAGTGTGCTTTTTTTTCACTTATATATGAGATCAGAGGTAGTACTATAAGCAATGAATGTTAGGTTTTCAAAGGGACATGAGAATGAGAAATATTAGGATCGCACTCTTTATTACTGACTGAAATTTATTGAAAGCCACAAATTTTGGTGGTGGATTCCACTTCACACTTAACAATTTTCTCTCCTGATTTTATACTTTTCAATAAATTTCAACCTGTAAGTGAGTTGGAAAAAGTGTTACTATCATTCTCACATTAGAAAAGGTACGAGTAACGAGTATCATAATGAAAACGTTCTCCCTTCTGATGGATGGATATATGGCCACACAAGAAAGGACAAGATATGGAATGATTATATACGAGTAAACCTTAGGGTAGGACATATTTAGGAAAATATGACCAAAAATTAGTTAGGATAATTTGGACACATACAAAGAAGGCCACTAGAGACACAGCTGCACCAATTAGAAGAACAAATTGTATGGTTTGTAATCCTATGAAAAGGAGGGAGACTAAGAAGAACTTTGGAGTAAGTTGTCAAAGAAAATGTCATAGCATACAATATTCGGGAAGCTTTTAACTGAGTTGAATGACATCAAGTGATCCATGTAGACAAGTGATCCATGTAGACAACGTCTTCACCTGGTGGGACAAAACTTTGTTGGTGTATTTATTTGAAAATCAAACTCCAAAAATTTGATGAGCACCCGATCCAAAAGAGCCACTTATTAAAGATAACTAGACTAGACTTAGATATACAAACTGCCAGATAATAATAAATTTAGAATAGCATGACAACAGATAAGAACTTCCTTCACAGAAACAGATTCCTAAATCTGTTGTTTTTTATTCATCCTAGAGTAGACTCTCCACACCTTCACCCTACCATGCTTTTACAAGTTGGGCTTCTATAATCTATGACCAAAAGAGGAGGGGGGAGGGGAGGAGATAATAGATGACCCGCTAACTGAGTGACAAATGCAGTACATATATTCGAGTAATAGTGCTAAATTATCCATATTGATCTTTGTATGCTAGTTTAGATAAACAATCCCACTCTCAAGGTCCAATACATTGTCAGGCTTGGTAAAACAGAAAAGAAAAAGGGAAAAAAGAATTTCCTTTGTATTCTCACCTATAATCCTCAAAAAGGAGGAGCTGCAGCAGTGAACGAAGAAAACGGCTCAAAAGACCTTCTGAAACATTCCCACTTGAATCCTTAAGACCCACGGTGTGGGCACCCAAGCCTATATTACCGTTACCAGTCTCTTTGTAGTGGTAAGAAGCAAGAGCTTGCAGAGCTCTCAGACTCTTACTAACCACATCTGCGTCCTGCAAAATCCGGAAAGGATAACCCATATTCTAAGCACAATCATAAATTACCAACTAGAAAAAAAATTCATCTGTGAACTGTAATACACAGTGGAATTTATCCCTTTTTTCAAAGAAGTTTATTTAAGACACTAGAAAAGAATGCTAAACTATTGAAAAACTACTTAAGCTTATCACAGCTTAATCAGATTAGTTTCTAACTGCTTCATTCTATAATATTGATTATTAAAGAAAAAGCACATTACAAATATTACCTGATGGTGAAGACCAAAATCGAGGGTTCCAAGTATATGAGCAAAGGCTTCACTATTTAGTAGCGCAAATGTTTCAGGATAAACCTCCAACATATGTGAAAGGAGAGAAAAATACTGCAAATAAATTATACAGTATTTAGTTTTGGATAACAATCAGTCCCGTCTTACTTCACATAGCACAAAAATATCTTACATCATGACAAAGTTTGGGATATTTTAAGAGTTCCATTGAAATCAGCGGTGCGACCATGTGAAGACCAAAGTAAACCACCTACAAGACACATGCATTAGAAATTCACTGTCCGACTTTACATGAAACTGGTAAATGTAATCTTGATATTACCTGAGATATGTTAGTGCCTTGGGCTTCAATTGAATCTGACGAGAAATCAATCTGCCACATTAAGAATTTTTTAGTTAAGTTGCACTTATGTTAAGTATGAGTATGAGAGGCAGGTAACCTTTCCAAATGCTAGTCAAATAAATTATGCAAAGAAAATCTTTACCATGTCTTTAGAGCAAAGACTTGAGAGAAGTTGAAGAAGCGCACGCAAATCTCTATACTTATCTGTTTTAGCCTCAGTAAGTAAGCTGCTTGACAGACTTAGTGATATCTGAAAAGGGGCGAATGGAACATGAGAGAGAATATTTTTAAAATAACGAAAAAGAAAAATTGAATTAGCAACAATATATTGACTTTATATAGGGCCAGTTGTTTACACTTAAAAATAAGTGTTTGAAGTAAACAATTTGTAAAATATCATTTAAGAAGCAGATCAGACTTTCTTATTAAAATAACAAGAAAAAAACTTATTTTCAAAATAAGCATATTCGATAAACACATAAAAAAAACAGAAATCTGTTTATTTTAGTAAAAAAAAAGCACAAACAAAATAACAAAATTGAAACACTTGAATTGTTGGTATTGAGATAAAAAAGAAAATCAGTGTGAAAGGGGACAAATTTAAATGAATACGCACTTCGCATCCCTTATGCTTCATACAAACTGATAAAGGTGTGTAATATTGCAGTTATAGGAGTATAAAGATTTTCCTTTCCAACTATCTGACCTCGAGATTTGTATATGGTTTGAACTTGAACCACATTAAAGCTTCAATAGTATAATTTAACTTTTTTCAGAAAAAAAAAATCCACAGAGGAGCCTCATCAATCTGAGGTACCAAAAGGAAAGTTCAACTAGTCAAGGTGTTCCTCCTGATCCAAAGTATTTGCCATATGAAAAACAATATAAGTGATAACAGAAAATTACCTTGCCAATATTGTGAGATGAATACAGCTGAAGCAAACGCATGCAGAAATCAACAACAGCAGCAGTTTCTTGGGCCTCCAAGTATGTAATTTGTCCATCGACCCAGTCAACTACAAATTTAAGTAGCAGGTACACAACTGCAGACTAAACAATAAGAACATATAAGTACAGAACAAGATGTCAGAAACTTGGAAATTTACACACATTTGTCAAACGAAAAGTAACAATAAAATCGACATGGAAAAATGAACAATTTATATGATATAAGATGTTCACAAAAAAAATAAGATAGCCATATAGATAACACTTCTGAGTTTGTCAAGAGCATTGAGGATACTGTATAAGCTGAAGATACTGATAAATGTGACTGCTACCTCATGTTTATAAACTTCAAGAAGAACTAGAATAGGATTCATTACGGAGAATCCTAGTTCATAGATAGCCTTCTGTGTCCGAGGTTCAGAAGCACTTGCAGCTCCACGTAGCCGTTCTAACATGCAGCTGACCTACAGAATGTCGATGATGTTGAGGAATTATTTTCATACAAACATTGAAATGGAATAATTCCTCAAGCCCTCACCGAAAGGAGAATATCTGGTTGTTGTGCAATGCTTCTAAAATTACTCTTCCTGGATATCTCCACTATGTATGTTGCAATAGGACCCATGAGATTTCTTACATACCTTTAAATAAAAAATAAATTGAAAGGTTTACAGTGTCATAAATTTTGAAAACATAGCAAAAGAAAGTTGAAGTAAATACTCACTGACTAGACGCATCTGAATTTCTTATGCCTGAAGCTGAACGAACAAGTGTTTGTGCAAGAGACCGCTGGAGCAAGAAACTGATGGCACTTAGAAAACAACTGATAACAACATAGTAGATGGTGGGTGATAAAGATCTTACCTGATGAGCAGTGTCCAACAAGATCAAAGTCTTTTCAGTGGAAAATGAGGTTGCTAGTTCATGCCACGAATTCTGCACATAATACCAAATGAACAAGCGAATCAAACTGTGATAGTAAAATATGACGGTCATTTTGGGATTCGAGTGTATTAGAAATAACATCTTTTTTATGATAAATGAGAATTTGATATCTTCTAGTATCTACAACACTTGTAATATTGTTTAAAACCAATTAAAAAAAAATAATATATCATTAAGAAAGCATATAAAGTGAGGAACACATATTAATGTTTAAGAAACCCTAAGCATTACAGAAACATTATTTTTAGAATTACACCATCACCAAAAATTGTTTCAGAATACTTCCCAGTTTCAGGGAGTATAAGAACTAAGTAAACAATGAGAAAAACTTCTGTGCTGGATTGACCATTAAATTGAAATGATTACTGAAGATCACATCAAAACGGTAATGCATTATTGGATCTAGGTGCTGATCAACCTTAAGACTATCAAGGACATTGACTTACACATTGTGGAAGATGCTGATAGTAAACACAAAGGAAGGAAAGGATCGATATGATGTGTTTTAAAGTTTGATTGAACATTTTGTCATCATTATAGTGTTATGAAAACTTTACTCTATTCTGGCAAGTATTGTAAACAAAGTTTCCCTGTTTATTGGCTCCAGATCTATGAGCATTCTATTATTATAACTTATAAGCAACTACTTACCAAACTTGAATCACCCATTAATGAAAAAATACATTTTAAAATATGCAGACTCTTAAGTTTGCATCAAGACAAAACTTTGATGTGTTTTATCAATTTAAAGGTACATAAATAAGTATTGACTCACCAGGGTAACAAGGTGGATGCATATATGCTTTTGCTGAACCAGCGAATGAAGTAACTGGTAACAAGTGAGTCCCTAGGAAAAAATACATTGCATAAGAACAAGGTCATTTGCCATTTATTCCAGTATCTTTTACAGATAAATTGCACTTACAGATTAAAAATTGATTATTAAATTTTAGAAGGAAAAAATGGTAAAGAAAATATGCATATTAAATCAATCAAACATAAATGTTAAGTGTGCCAATCAACACATCTCAGAAGATGAATGCATCTACCCAAGTTTTAGATGTTATAATTTATGCTCCTTTTGGATAATTTTGACATGGAATAACATATTCAATTCTATTTTTTTTTTCTTTAAAATATCGTAAGTGTAGCTCGTTCACAATCCCAACATTTCAGAAGAAAAGGCTTGGATACATAAAAATATCCAATATCTTAATCTTACGTTGAAGACTAAAAATACCTCAGAATTATAGAGTATCCTACAATGCTAAAGTGTAGCACAATACTAGATGTGAGATAATGGTCCATGTTCTTTATGACCTTGGGCTCGTATGGCTTACTACAAGAGTATGCTGCTACATGTGATCATAGTAGTCAAAATCAAGAGTTAGATCCTGGAATCGTATGATTCCACGATTTCACACCTTCTGTCTTTTCCTATGCCAACATATGATCGGAACAGTGTGAGATCAGTGGGATTGTCGCTGAAAATCGAAAAAATGCAGGTTTGTCGTTTCAAGTTCTATTTCAGGTCAGCGGTTTTTGTTCCTTTCAAGCCCAATAAAAAAATGACTTTCCCTCTTCTTCACATTCAATAGATGGTTTGCGTCTTGAACTCATTCATCTTCAACTATGCGCATGGTCTTCGTTTTCGTTTCTGTCTATTTTGTGTGTGATACGGTGCCTAGCGCAGTTTTGTTTCTTCATTTGTGTGTTGTTCTAGTGCAGTGCAGCACCTAGTTTTGGGTTTCATTTCGTTTCTCCTTCATCTATGTGCATTTTCTTTTCATTCCATCATCCGCATGTGGTTTCTTTCGCATGTCCTTACTATCAGTAAGCAATCATAGTCACAACAAGTCCTCTTTTGCATCTCTGTGTCGTTTTGATCTTTTTCATTTATGTCTCCTCTTTTATAAACCTATATTGATTTTACAAAATAAAAATGTTAGGACAGAAAATAAGAATAGGGAAATGACAGGAAAGGTGTACCATAGGAGAAACATTAGGAACCGTTAAGGGAGTGGTTAGTGGGGTATGGTTGGTCTTTAAATAAAGACCAACAGGTTTTGGAAAGGGCAGTTTTTGAGTATTAGATTTTGTCAACAGGAATAGTCCTGTGAGAAAGGGAGGTTGTTCCCTTTGAAGGCTTGTCTTCCTGTAACAGTGAATCACAATAAACAGAGGAATTTTCAGTATTCTATCTCTATCTTTGTGTGTCTTGTTTTATATTTACGGAGTACCTAACAAGCATAAGCATTAATGGCTTTGGGAATTGGGGCTTCTAACCCTTCCTCTATTGACAAAGTGATTGATTATGTTTTAAATATTTGTATTATTTTCATAGGTATATATATATATATATATATATATATATATATCATACTTTTGTAGAAAATAAAATCTACAATTCGTCTTATAATCCCACAATTTACGATTTTGTGAGTTCTCCACGATCTTAACCATAATGTCGATTTTTAACTACCTTTGCCTGTGATTAGATTTTGGGAACACCAATAAACCCTAATGTGACTTCCACATTATCTATGTTCCTTTATATTCCTCAGCAAATAAACATGAAGATACATACTTTGTGTACAATCCCTTCATTTGCATCTCCGAGTAATAGTTATAGACGCTATCACATAGGAAATTCTAAAAATCGTCCAAATGCAAACATTGCCAATGCATTGGACATACAATTGATAAGTGTTGGAAGCTCCATGAGAAACCCCCTTGTTCTGACAATATTTCCCAAGCATCTACGACTAAGTCACCAATTGCTCCAACACTACCAATTCCAACAACATTTGAAGACTTTATCAAATGGTGTTCGACTCATTAATTCACTGGTAACACTAATACAACGGCGCACATTGGTAATTTATCTGTTTGTCTCTCTCAAACTCCTTCCCTTGGTCCTTTGGTCATTGACTTTGGTGCAATTGATGGCATGTGTTTTTGGTACCACAAGTTTTGTACATATCTCAAACCTGGACAACATAAACTTTCACCTCGATCATTCAAGTGTTCATTCCATATTATGTATATTGTTTATTCTAATAAGGACATATGTAGTCACTTTCACACAACCGTCAATCTTCCTTCATTACCACCAGTGACTCTGCCACAATTGGGATGCTTCTCCAACACTTCTTTGGGTATATCAACGACGGATCCGATCTCCTTTGAAAGTGATTGGCCTATTTTCTAAAAGGTACATGTTCTACGTGCAACCCTTCTTTCCACTATACAAACCTCAGTTACATTGGCTTTTTACCATACATTATACTTGTTCATCCTATTCCTAAGTCTCCAAGTGGTGATTGATGAGATGTGTGCTTTCCAATGTAGTGGTACTTCAGGTTGGTTCTTCTTCCATCTAACAAGTCAATTGTTGGGTGTTAATGGTTGTATACACTTAAAATTGATCTCTATGTGAATAGTCCCTCTGAAGTAGAGTTTATGGAAGTTATACATATTGAGATTATTATTAAAAAAGGATGAAGATCTCTTTGGATTGAGACCAATTCTTTGCCTACTATGAAATCCTTCTATGATAGCTCTTCGGTTACCTGGAGGTTAAGCAAGAGATGGCTTAATGTTTAGAGTCCACAAGGAGAACACATTTCAAATTTTCTCTTATTTAAAGGGAGGGAAATAGGTGTCGATGGTTTAGCAACTTACGATTTGAAAACTTCGTTTATTCGATGATAGTGTACCTCCTTGTATTGTTTCTGACTTCTTTGGGCTGGGTGTGGTCTGCTGCCCTGCCCTTTAATAATATTTTTAAGAATACTGCATATAATTGATACAAGTTGTAGAGCTAACTTAGTTAAGTTTGCAACTTCTGTAGTGATTCTATAACATTATTTTCTTTGATTAAAATAAAATCTACCACCTATAATACATTTACATAATATGGTAAAATATACTGCTTATTGAGAATTATGATAAATATGCATGTAAAGATTGCAGTTGTGAACGTCTGAACTTTGATATATACATCACCTTAGTTACAGAAATTCAAACTAGGTAGACAACAATGTGCAAAAGAGAATGCCCAAAATTGTTAGAATGATAAACTCAAACCTGCAAATCCTTCTCTCCTGGATATGATGTCAGTGTGATGAAAGCTATTCGTACAATAATATCAAGAACAAGTTTCCCTTGGTTATGTTCTCCAAAGAAGCAAAGCAAAGTCTTTTTTGAACTATGCTCATGATGATGACCTGAATCTAATATTTTCTCTCCAATCCCATCAGAAGACATCAAATATGTACGAGACCACCTTGCAAGGAACCATATAATTGACTGCATAGAGCATAAATTTAAAAGGGATTGAGAAGTAATAAAGTACCTCATGAGAAAGAATCACAGAAAATTTAATTAAACTTAATCTCCAAATAAGACCATAATTTAAAACAACCCATAATAGGCTTCTATTGGTGTACACAGCCAAATATTATCAATGGTAATGTCAAACTTTATTTCGTTTTTAAACAACTTGGAAGTTGTTAACCTAAAAGAATTCTGAAAAACTAGTCCAGTTGATCATTAGTATCGTAATGTTCTTTACATACAAAAACTACTTCAAATATATCATATAGATACATATATAGTGTTCTATATCCCAAATTTAAATCTGAAAAAGCTAAAACAACTTAAACAAAACTCTTATAAAACAAAATTATTAATTATATTTAGAAGAATGGAAACAAAGCAAGGAACAACAAAATCAACATTTTAGTTCTGGGTTTGAATGGTTAGATTTGAATCCTGAATAAGATTTTGATAATTATTTCTACCAGTGAAATAAAGCAAGAAAAGAAGAAAAGCAACATATTCAGATTGGACAGAAATTTATGAAGATAGTACTAGGATGTAGAAGAGTCAAATTAACATTATATAAGATGGATTTACATACCTCCAGAAGTCGGGGACTAAAAACTGATGCCCTCATTTCTGGACTGAGGCACTGCTCAGCAAATTTTATGATTGAGCTGCATTAATGCATAAGGAAAAGGGTCTTATGGTTGCATAATTGGATCAGACATTATGTAATGCAAACTTTGACAGAAGGTATTGTATTCAAGTGTTAACTCCATGTTATCATAATTTCATGCATCAACTCTTTACTATTATCCTAGGAAAAACCGTAACAAAGAACAGCTCTTCAACTCAGACAAAGTTATCAGGCCAGTCATGTATGTGCTCACAGACAAACAGCAAACACAGGCATTAGTCAAAACCCTACAGAACATTTATAAGATTCCTTGCAAAAAACTCAAACAAAAAATTCCAAATCCGAAAAGCAGAAGAAGAAAAATTACCTGGAAAGTAAAATAACAGGATGCCTATCTGCTTCAACGACATCAACAACAAACTGGGTTTGTATCGTATTAGGAACCTAAACATCACAAATGACGTAACCTTAAATCAACATTGCATATTACTGTCAACATTGCCAGAATGAATAATAAAAGTTAAATATAGAAACATTAAAGAAATACAGTTATCCTGTCCATCCCCCCTAAAAAACCCATTTCTTCTGAACAGTCTTTTCTATATACACAAGATTTGGCATATTTGCCAGTTTGTGATACACGGAAGAAATGGAAATATAAAAGAAATACCCAAAAAAAAATTGTGTATCAACCCGCCGAATCCCTGTTTCCAGTATTTTCTCTTTATTAACCCACTATCCCCTGCACCAACAATCAGTTCTAAATGAAATATATCAAACACAGAAAATACAAATTGCATACCAATGGTAGTTCCCCCTCCCCTTCATCTGCCATTACATGACCAATAATCAGCAATAATGAATAAAGTTCTTCCAATGTTTCAGTCAAGTCAATAATGCCCCTGCCCTACAAATGAAATGAATAATTTGAGCTATGGAAATTATTCACATAACTTCCACAAAATATTTATTACTTAGGGACAAAACAAAAACACAACTACGAAACAAATATATAAAAAACACAGAGAAATCAGTCTCAGTATTATGAAGTTTTCTTATAGAACTTCAGATTTTGCATATTTGTTTATTAGAAGATAACAATTCTACAATCACTAAGAATTATGAAGCATTTGTTCCCAGGAGAAACTATTTATTATGTACTTTATATTTAGATATTCATTTGGTACAGTTTTATTGTAATTAAAAGGATTTTTTTTAAATAATAACCAAAATAAACTATCAAACTCATAAAAAATCTATAGTCATTTTAACCAGTTTCCAACTTAATTGCAACCAAAACTGTAGTTAGGTTTTGAAGACATGTGCATCACAAGTTTCTATTAAGAAGTGAACTTTAAACCTAAATCAACCTCATAAAACCGGTTTAAAAGGTGAGGTTTAGACCCACTTATATACTATGAAATGTTCTAATCTTTAGTCGATGTAAGATCTCCAGCACACCCCCTCACGCCGAGAGTGACAGCTTGTGCGTGAGACTATATATTTGCAGGTGATTCAAAAGCGGTCCAATAGCGGGTGACCTAATAAGCCAAACAAATTTTCGCTAGGATAGACTTTAAATGACTCTAATACCATATTAAGAAGTGGACTTTAAGCTTAACTCAACCTCATAAAACCAGCTTATAAGGTGAGGTTTGCACCCACTTACATACTATGAAATGTCCTAATCTCTAGTCGATGTGGGATCTCCAACAGTTTCCATAATTTGATTCCAACTAATCCCACCATCTTTTTTATATACCTAAACTCTGATTTTGCCACTTATACTTGGTGTGAGATAATGTACACCCTCAAGATGTCTCCAAAACATAATTCTGGGATTTTGAAATCCCTAGATCCATGTGATTACATGGGTGGTGGTATAGACGACAAAATGCTAAATTAATGGCTATTTTGATGTCTAACATTTAATCTTAATGGGTGTAAACCAAGAGTTAACCTTTTTCCTTGTGAGGGCATCCTAGAAAGATTGATTTATCATTTTTAGGCAGCAACATGGGAAGATATTCTAATAGCAACAATCTAGGGGTAAGGAACACAGTTGTTGTAAGTTAATTGCTTGCTAATTATAATAGTTACTAGAGCCCTAGATCATATCCTCAATAATGCTTAGAATGTTCCAGGTTATGACAGATTTTAAACAATATTTATCAACTGCAATGGAGTAGGGGAAAAAGTAAAAGTGAAGATCTTCAAAGCAGTTCCAGGTTTCTTGCTATTATGGACATTGGGCTTTTAATGAAAATAAAATACACTATAAATTCTGGGGAGAGAGCTCCTTAATTACTTTCCTGGATTGCTTATCTGATGATAGAGTAAATAGGATCTGTTTGGACAAACTTCTCTATAGGCAGTTCTAGGATAGAAAAATGTAAAAAAAAAAAAAAAAAAAAGAAAAAATTTTTAAAAAAAATTAAAATTAATAAAAAAAAAAAAAAAAAATAAAAAAAAAAAAAAAAAAAATGTAACGATTTTCTGCATAACCTAAAATTAGTTTATGAAAAAGTTAAAAATTATAATTCAGAGAAACTATATGAGAGAACATCTACAAAATTAGTTAATGCATAAGCATACTTTAACTTTTAAAGAAAACCAGTTCATTTTTTGTTCTTATTTTTCTCTCTATATGTTTATGGAGAAGTTACTTCAAACAGGCCCATAGTGTGGGACTTCTGAACATACACGATTTCTATTACATGTTAGTGTTCATTATATTTTAGAATATTTTAAGTCAGTTAATATTCTATTAGAATCTATTCTCAGTTAATTTGCTGATATACACAAGAATTACAGAACTCTGAATACATAAAAAGAATACTCAATTTTATTTTCATGGAGATTTTCTCTCTCTTTAGAACACTTCTATATAGAATGTCTCTGTAAAAGGGTGTAAATGTACATCCTCCTAATGAAACAAAAAAGAAATCCCCTCTCGGCACTCCAGCCCCCATGGCTGACATCTAACTTTTTGGGTTCTGAACAATTGTTCATTTTATTTTGTATGGTGTCAATAACTAATATTAATCTTTGCAGTCAGAACAATTACTAATATTCAGAAGCAGCGGATGGGGTGAAAAGTAAATTAATAGCCAACAGATCTAAAATGTTCATCCAAGGAAGTTAAACTCCATAAAAAAATATAGAGAGAAATCTAAACTCATTTTCTAACACAATCTTTACTATCAGATAATTTTATTGGGATTTTCAAAATTGAGTGATATCTGATAAATACTGAGGGTGACCCACACCATTTCGAAGAGTCCCAAAAAAACATAATACATAACTTTACCTACAGAGGATTATGTTTTATAACTACCTTTTTTGTGAGACATTTTTTACCATTTTTACCCTTATAAATACACCATATTTTATTAATTTGTAAAAAAACTACCCACTATAAGTAACAATTCTTATATTATAAAGAAAAATTACATCTACTCTTATTATATAATTTATAAAATATAAATTTTTTATACACATATTTTTATAATTTTAATATAAATTTAATAATGATTTTTTATTTAATAATTAATTTTTAATTATCATAAGAAAAAAGTGAACAGAGGAACCCGCTGATTCCTCAAATATAAAACCAACCTGATTAAGGCGTGCAACCCGCTGGGAAAATACTCTAATGAGCAAAGGAATTGTAACATCAATAGAAGCTCTTGCAATAAGCGCATAGCAGCTTAACCTTTCATCCATGGCTGCAAAGACATTATAATTTAAATACAAAAAGAAAATTCATCAAGCCCAAACATGATGTCCATTTGATTTCTGGTGATGAAAAGTTATAGTACTTTTGTGATGGTGGAAGATATTTTCACACAAGAACAGAAAAGGAAACAATTGGCCTTAAATGAAATCAAACGGTGGAAAACTATTGCAGCCCCATACTATTTAATAATTCAAATAAATCTAAAAGAAAAAATTGTTCCACTTGATTGTAACTAATAGTACTATGGTATAAAAAATAATAGAGTGATTTCCGTTGAAAGGATCAGTGTCAAAACAGCGAAACTAAGATGTAATATAATGAATATAATGTGTTGAGTACACACATGAGTATTCTTATTTATAATGAACAAGAGATACAATAATAAGGAACAAAATCAATATCTAATAATGGAAAATATTTGGTAATTTTCCCTATAAAATTATATCATATCTCTTTATTTAATGTAATAAAACATATTTCTAACATAATTAACTCATGTCTCTAACACTCCCACTCAAGCTCAAGCATATGTATCATATGAGACAATCCTGTTGTTACAAATGTCATCAACACATGATCCCTAGAGAGACTTAGTGAACATGTCAACCAGTTGGTTGCTGAAGCTGACAAAGTGAATAATGACAAAGCTAGTAGATATTTCCCAAACATGACTTTTTGCATTTTCAAAGTAACAATCAATCTTCAATATGTTTTGTTCCTTCAAATCATATCTTTAACATTCTCCCTCAAGTTGGAACATATGTATCATGAGTCAAGCTTGTTAAAAATGGTCAGAGGGCATGACAACTTTTGGAGAACAAAAATGGGTAGTTGACCCAATGGCTTCCAAAAAGCAAAAAACGCTCAAATAGGGCAATCCAAAAGCCTAGCACAATCATCTACCATTCATTGTTTGTCAAGAGCTTGCATTTCACAACCTGTGGAGAGTAAAAATCCATAGATAATTGACTCAGGTGCATCTAAACATATTTCTAGTAATATCACTATGTTCTTTCCTCTCTTCTTTCCTAAAACACATCATTCATAACCCTAGCCAATGGACCTAAAGTAGCTTCCCAAGGAATTGGTCAAGTTTCCTTTTCTCCCTTAAACTTAAAATTTGTTATTTTTGTTCTTGCTCGTGCCTTTAGTCTTATTTCTTTAAATCAATTAACAAAATCATTGAATTGTTAAGTAACCTTTGATGTCAACTCCTTTGTTATAAAGGAACATGGTATGGGTCGGATGATTGGTGAAAGACATGAATCTAGAGGTCTGTACTACTTTGGTACTAGCTCATATGTATCTTGTGTTGCATCCTCATCTCCTAAATTGCTACATGAACACTTAGGTCATCCTCATTTGTCAAAATTAAAAAAGATGGTTCCTCAACTTAATAGTAACTTTAGAATATGAATCATGTCAATTAGGAAAGCATGTTAGGTTTTCTTTTCCTAAACATTCTCAATCTAGATGTAACTCTGCTTTTTCTATCATGCATTCTGATATTTGGGGACCAAGTCATGTGTCATCTTTTGGTTTTAGATATTTTGTTACTTTCATTGATGAGTTTTTTAGGTGTACTTGGATTTATTTAATGAAAGATCATTCTGAACTTTTGTCTATTTTTGTGTCTTTCTTTAATGAAATCATAAATGAACTTGGAAAAGTAATCAAAATCTTACAAAGCGATAATGCCAAAGAATATTTTTTTCTATGATTTATCTAAACTCTTAAGTTCACACGTCATTTTGCATAAGTCCACTAGTCTTCAACAAAATGGTATAGCAGAAAAGAAAAATAGACACTTGGTTGAAATTGTTCGAACCTTATTGCTTGGTGCAAATATGCTTATTCATTATTGGGGTGATACTATCCTAACTATCTGTTTTATCATTTAACAAAATGTCTTCAATTTAAAATAAAGTTCCCTACTCCATATTATTTCCAAAAAGAACCTCTCTTTCACATCTCTCCACATGTTTGCAGTTGTGTATGTTTTTGTCCATGATATGTCTAGATACTTTCAGCTAAAGCTATCAAATGTGTCTTCTTGGGCTATTCTTGACTTCAAAAAGAGTATCGATGTTACTCTCCCGAGACCAAGAAGTACTACATGTCTGTCAATGTCACCTATTTTGAACCAACTCCCTTCTTCCCTCCTACACAGGATTCTAGGTCTATCCAACATGTCTTATATGTGGCTTTAGTTGAGTTTTTCATTCCGTTTGCTGCTGACACCGAAAATACCATACACAATCCTCCTGAACCACCGTCACCACCTCTAATTACCAATCAACGCAGGAACCAAATGGATAGTCTAGTGCCCAAAGGTAAGTCCTCTTCAGCAGGTTCTTCTCAATCTTCACTTGATACCACGGCTCCTTATCATCATGACCCAAGTTGGACCATTGTCATTCGCAAAGGTACTCACTCTACCCGAAACCCTCACCCTATTCCTATCTCTTCGATTACTATTCCTAAAAATGTGAAAGAAGCAATTTGATCATCCTAGATGGCAAAAAACCATGACTATAGAATTGCAAGCTCTTGAGTATAACAAAAAATGGGAATTTGTTCATTTTCCTTCTGGGAAGAAGAAAGCAGGTTGTCATTGGATCTATGCCATTAAGGTTGGACCTAATGGTGAAGTTGATTGCCTTAAAGCTAAATTGGCGACTAAAGAATTACTCAGATCTATGGGCTTGACTAGAATGATATTTTTTTCTCTTGTGGCCAAAATGACTATTGTCAGACTTTTCCTTGCCATCATAACCATTCGTCATTTGCCCCTTCATCAATTACATATTAAAAATGTTTTTGTGAATAGTGGTCTAAAAAAGGAAGTCTACATGGAGCAATCACCTGGGTTTGGTGCTCAGGGGGAGTCTGGTTTGGTTTGTAAGTTGCGTCACTCTCTCATTGGTCTCAAGCAATTTTCACGTGCTTGGTTTGGAAAGTTCAGCCACATTATTCAATCTTTTGGGCTGAAGTGCAGTGAGGAAGACCATTCTGTTTTCTATTGTCACACCTCCCTTGGAAAATGTGTACATAATATAATGTATGTTGATGATATATATAGTCATTATAGGGAATGATGTTGCTAGAATATCTCAGTTAAAGGAACATCTATGCAATCATTTTCAGACCAAGGATCTTGGAAGTCTCAAATATTATTTAGGCATAGGGGTAGCCCATTCAAAGGAAGAAGTTGTAATCTCTCAAAGGAAATATGCACTTGACATCCTAAAAGAGATTGTTAAACAGTGTATTGTTCTATGGATCGAAATTGCAAATGAATGGTAGACCAGGGAGAAGCTTTCTCTAATCCAGAAAGAAATAGAAGGCTGGTTGGAAAAAACTTATTTATCTCACTATTACTAGACCAGATCTATCTTTTGCAATTGGTTTTGTGAGTCAATTCATGCAAAATCCTTGTATTGATCATTGGAATGTTATCATCCATATTCTAAGTTATCTCAAAGAGGCTCCAAGAGAAGGACTACTTTATGAAGTTAAAGGGAATACCCAAATCTTTGGATATTCTAATGCTAATTGGGTTGGTTCCCCTGTGCACAGACTCTCTACTACATGATATTGTGTTTTCTTCGGAGGAAAGATTATCTCTTGGAAAAGCAAGAAACAAAATATTGTTTTTTTATCATTTGTTGAAGCTAAGTATAGGGCAATGGCATCCCTCACTTGTGAGCTTATAGTAAAACAGTCCTCCAAAAAATTAGATTTTTGTGAGATTTAGCCAATGAAAATGTATTGTGATAACCAAGTTGCTCTCTATATTGCTTCCAATCTACTGTTCCATAAGAGGATATTTTATTTGAGAAAGGTTGTTGTCCAAGGAAATCTACACTAAATTTTCGAAATAAATTATCAACTAACAGATGTATTAACAAAATCCTTAAGAGGACCTCGGATTGAATTTTTATTTGTTCCAATCTTGGCAAATACAATTTGTATGATCCAGTTTGAGAGTGTTAGAATAAATAGTCTGAAATATAATTTATTATAAAGTTCTTGTGTGCTTTGTGTTGCACCTAGTTCCTAGATATATCTTTTCATATTCTCTTATCTTCCCTCTCATACATTGTATATTATGTATCCAAAGTTATTATAAATATGAGATCCTAAATGATGGAAATTCACTCTCTCAAATTCATTCTCTACTCTTTTGTATTTTTCTCAAGTAGCTTAAAGAAAATCCAGCAACAGCAAAGACAATACCAACAAGAAAATATATTACAACATAATACTAGCATGTCCAAGTTTTATAATCTTGGTTTCTTACCAGATACAGAAGCATGAAGATAGTCTGGATCGCCCTCATCATTAAATGCTGTTGCAGAGGCCACTAAATAAAAAGAAAAGTCACATTAACATAAGATAGTACGTGAAGAAAAAGAAAGTAAGTAATACAATTTTATGACAGAAAAAGACAGCATTGTAGACATTTGCATATAGGTTTTACATCTTAGCTCACACTCTACAATAAAGCTGAAGAGATTGGCAGCAGCTTTTATCCCTTCAGACGGAAGCAAAGCATTCACATTGATTGTATTCATTGGCTGGAAAGAGAAATAAATATAGTCAGAGTAATGACCTGAACTAAACAAGTTTCCTAATTTTAATTTTACATTGAAAAAAATGTTATTAAAGTTAGAGGAAACAAGGTAATTGTTTCAAATAATTTATTCAAATGAATACCGTTAGAATGGCAGTCCAAGTATCTAATAAAACATCACGTGCTTCCCAGCTCCAAGTCTCCTCTTCTGCGTTACCAGTCATGAGGACTTTAATAACCTCAGACATCAACATTGACAAAAAGGTAAGAGTACCCATTGGCCTAAAGTATCCAAACAAAATGTTTATTCACGTTAGTTTATTTCAACATTCATTATGATCAACATCGACAAACACCCATACTAAAATATCAAACCATGATAACTATGACCTCATAGATTTTAGCAAACTGTCAAAATCATGGGGAGTTGTTACATTTGCAATGGCCAATAATGCTCGACAGCCATCAAGCATCTCACTGAATGAAACCAACATCAATTTGAGGGTTAAATACATATAAAAACTGTACGGGTGGATATGTACAGGCAGCTAACTGAATTCAAAAGTGCATTATGCAGATGAATATCCTCCAAACCTGTCACTTTTCCCATTTTCAATAGCTTTTGCAACGGCATCAGGAGGATCTACCCACTCTATTATCCCAGATAGGAGCTGCAGAAGATGTTGCTCATGCATTTTTCTATCATCTAAATCCCAGAATAAACAATGTCAAAGAAATTCAAATAAAGCATTTCCGAAAACTTATATATTTTAGGGGACAGGGGTTGTAATGGTGACAGAAACATGTCCCTAAGGCTTTAGTAATCCAGTAAAATCTAGCGGTACAACTGTGCGAGAAACAGTTTTGAAAATTTTTATAATGAAGGAAGAACTGCAAAGGTTGTAATGAAGATTTTAAAGCAACATGCACTTCAAAAACCATTATCATCACTGTAGTCTCATTCCATGCTTTTCAGAAGATATCTCCGGGAAATGATAAAGTTTGTGGAGGACCAATTTGTATATAATCAAACAAATTATCAAGAATGAGCTTACTATCAATGAAATCAGGTTGACATCTCTATCAAATCCCCCCTAAGATAGGCAAAATACTTATCAACTTGAAGATTGTAACTCTAAGAAAATGAACATACGGTACACATAAAGGAAGACAAATAATACTTATACCAGAAAGAAATACAGGTCCTGTTAAAGAACAAAATTGTACAACTAGCTTTCGAGCAGACACTGCAACAGGGCAGTCAATCCAGTATCCTTCATAAGAAAATTTCATCCTTAATGCTGCATATAAACTCAAAAGCCATCCAACATGACCGCTTAAAATTAACACATCACGCCAGTCAGAACCAGGCTGCATATTAGCATAAAAAAACAGAATGAAGGCCAATTGAAGGGAGATTTACAGTCTAAATTTCTAGTTATGAACTAATCCTGATGTTTCCTGTTTAATGTGCAATGGTGACCAATGTGTAGTGTGTGATGTTTAGTTCAATCAAATGATTGTACATTGTTAAATAAGTACCTGCACTACGTGACATTCAGACCTTTTGAGAGAATCCCCATCCTGTCTAACTCCAGCAGAGAAGACATTTACATTTGTTTTTGTGTCACTGGTATTGCTACGAAAATCCCAATTCAGGATTTGAAGCATGAGATCCAGTGCAGCAGTGCAAACTTTAACCTCAGGTACAGCAGAGTCAGATTCAATAATCTGGTTTGTGACACTTGAAGCGGCTTCTTGTGTCCAACAGTAGAATGTCTACAATATAAAAGAGGGGGTACCAATTCAGGAATTTATTCATATTCTAATGAAAATTAATTAACTTGATAAAAGAAAAGTAAAAATAAATATTAAAAATCAGAAAGACCTTCAGGTACTCCCGTTCAAGTGACCTCCTACACTGCTCATGAAATTCCCTTGGAAGGCCCATAGCACTTGAAGTAGATGGAGAAAATTCTGATAGCTATAGATATTGAATTAAATAAAAAAAACTAAAACAACACATTTAAAGCCAAAGCAAAACGAAGAAATGGGTAAAATTTCTCAATTGTAAAAAATCCAATACCAATGATTCAAGGAATTTTAATCCAGCAAACTGCATGTCTATGCCATGAGCACCCACAATAGCCTTGTTCACCTGCAATACATAAAACTGTCAGACTTGCATGTCGTGTCTTAAAGTTAAGTAGAATAGAAAATACAAAAAAGGTAAGGCAAAGAATAACGTTAGCAGTTTTATCGATATTAGAAATATCAGAGAGACCCAAAATCCCTTTATGAAAATATATCGGAAGTCATAATGAGTTATGGCGGACACATCAAAGATAAAAAAAATACAATATATACATATGCATAATATAAAGAAAAATATAGATAATTTAAAAAATCCAAAAATATAATTGTAATGCAAAGATAATGAAAGACAATCATAATTAATAATAATAAATAATAATATCATGTGTAGAAATTCAAATAAAAACAAAAACAAATTAAAAACTAGAAATTGCAAGTTCAAAACTTGAAATATCAACAATACATAATGAAAGAGGATGTTGGTCCAATGTCGATAGGGTGGGTGAGCTTGTCGTCTGCGGCAACAACAGCAATAGCAGCGACAACGGTAGCGCACAATAACGAAGGAGGTTGTTGGTTCATTGTAGGTAGGGTGGCCTAGGCCAATATTCTGGTGTAATGTTGGGTTTGGGATGGGTTGTATGGCCCAACTCTTTTTTAAAATGTTGGGTTTGTGTCTTATGTGGAATGCGTCTTCTTCTGTGGAGTGTGGCGGTCGATAGAACGGAGCGTTCGCGGGTTGCAGGTGGTTCATGCGATGGTCGCAGGTTGCAGGTTGAAAGTAGACTGAGTCGAGTCTACGGAGCTCCCACGAGTCTACGTAGACTCGCGAGTTTGACAACCTTGATCTCGGCTATAGATTTTTGTGTGTCCTTTAGCAACCAATCAAGATTTACAATGATTATGTTATCATCAGGTTCTATTTTGAAAGTATACAACAATCAACACACAATAATTGATTTGCCAAAAGAGGAATCATTCCCAGGTACCATTACTTTGAAGGGCACACATCTCATCAATAATCGTTTTTTGCCACTGAGTGAGATAAAGCTTCACCTAGAGACTTAGGAATAGGAGTAGAGGATAATGAGGACAAACAAGTATATTGTATGGGGGAAGGTGTATGATAACTAAGGTTTGTATAGTGGGAAAAAGGGTTACAGGTACAATGTGTACCTTTTTGAATAGCAATAGACCAATCATTTTTAGATAGAATCAGATCTAGTATGGGAGATCGCGTCGAGAAAGGATCAGACAGAGCCTCCACTATATTATTATTTGTCAAAGATGGACTCGTACTGGAATATCACAAGATTGGGTCAATCAAGTAAGAGACAATAAATTAAAAGGGCAATTAGGGACATAAACAACAGAGATAATAGTAAGGAAGATGAGGGGTTGTGTAGTAGAAGCTTGTGTTTGTGAACCATTAACCGCAATTTTAAAAGGCAAGTTGGCACCTTTAGTAAAGGAGGAGAAAAGAGAACGATTACCAGATATTAGTTGCACCAATGTCAATAACCCAAAGACCAAGGAAGGTGATTCAGATAGACAAGTAGATTAATTACCTTTGTATGCTACCGAAGCAATGTTACTAGTGAACTAGTGTGTCGCACACCTTTTAATAAAGTCTTCAAATGTTGCTAAAGATGGATCAATCAAGAATGTAGGAGCAACAAGTGACTCAACAATGGAAAGTGGAACATTTAGACTTGCCTATCTTCTCAGGACTAACAGTATGGTTAGAAAAGATAGGAGAACTTGTTTTGGAGGTTGATGAGGTGTTAGAAGATTTTATTTTTTTTAAAAGCTGGAGGAAAAATATAAAAATCTAAGGAGAGGGCACTGAAACAATGAAAGTGAGCCTCAGAGTGAGGTTCACAAAAAGAAATTCCAAAGACAAAGGATCTATCAAGTCAACACAATTTTGAAAAAGGCGTTAGATACCATGTTAAACTCTAGCAAAGAGAGAAACATTGAACTGAAACCATGTGTTTCTAAAACTGCACAGATGTTTTATTTATATCGAGAAAAAGAAATTGATACAATATATATTAACAAAGATATAATACGCTATAATACAGGAGTAAATAAAAAAGTTCCTAATAATATATATTATATAATCTAGATATTCCTAATTACATAGGATCAACTCCTTATTCCTATAATTATAATAATATTTCTGATTATATAGATCAGCTCCTTATTTCTATAATTATAATACAATCTCATACCAAGCAACCCAACAAAAACTTTCTGTCCAACTAAAAACACACAAACTAGCCACTCAAATTTACTTCAGTAGTTCAGTCATCAGTGTAATCAATCCAGAGAAGTTTGAACAGCCCACTGATACATTTACGCATATAATTAGAATTGTGACAAAATTATTCATTTTAAGACCACAAAAATGAGTAAAATTAAGAAAAAAAGCAGCAGACAGGCAAAAAGTGCAATATTGAGAGCAAAAAAAGCTGAAAGCAATTATAAACAGAAACAAAATATGTCAGCACCTGATAAAAAAAAACCACCTTCTCTCCAGGGATAAACTCAAGCCTACAGAAAACATTTACCAACAAACTATAAGACAAATGAAACCATAACCACAAAACCTTAACAATACTGATTTGCAAGAATATAATAATCTTTTTCTTCTAAAAAAAATACACAACAAAACTTGCTATAATATAAGCTCAAAATAGAAAAAAAAAAATACTACAAATCTTCAATTAGAACAAGTGCAATGCAGGATATGTCTCTAAATCAATTATTAATTATGTATAACTAACAAAAAGTGTGTTCATAGTTTTAGCAAAGTCGATATCTAAAGAACGGATTACAAGGATCGGTTCTTCCCAATGTTGTGAAAATCACACTCCAACACGGATCATTCAATCCAACTCTTTTTTGCTTACCCCACAAATCGTGTATCTAGCAGAAAAGGCATTGAATGTGTTGTATGCTCACTTATAAGCTATTAAAGTATAGTTACTCAGCAACACAGAAATACTTTTCTGTAGTAGAGGGCTGTCCAACAAAGTATTTTTGCTGAGTAAGTATACTCTAATAGAAGCATTCAATTGTGGGATCATGACTACAGAAAACATATTTTCAGGAGCAAACAAACCAAGTCGAGTCCCACAAACCATCTAAGAAAACTGCTTTTTAATGCTGGATTCCCTAAATGTTGTTGCACAACCCTCAATCTAGCTCTCCCAACTCTTCTACCTTAATAGCCAACCCTCTATGGTACCCTCTTCTCTCATGCCTTTTATATACTTATTTTTTAATGTTTTATGTAATGTCTAAAACTTATGTACAGTATGAGTTGAATCTTTTAAGTTTAAATATATATATATAGTTGCGAATTAGAGATTATTATTTATACACACACATATATACTTTTCTATGCACACATGTATGCAATCCAATGATCATACACCCCCTCCCCAGTTTCAACACTGCAATATGACTTTCACAATCTTGCTTCTAGCACATACTGCATTTCCTTTTAAGCAGCATCCATACTTGAATTGCGGGTGCTAATTTAACCAGTTGAACTGACTGGTTTGAACTTAGTCTAATAACAATACTTAATGGATTATTTAAGTGTTTGGTTCTTCCTCCTTAATAGTTTAGTGGGTGAAATGCTTGGGTAAACAATATCAAAAGAATTCATTCAACTATCATCTTGTTAAGTAAAATGCATACCATGACTCTAATATCTCTATCTTCCCCCTCCTAGATTGGAAACAAATATCCTTGGATATTAAAAAAAAGGATAACACCTTTATCCATCTGAAATTTGTTATGCTTCACTGAAAAATTTCGTTGGTGGTGAAACTTTTTAGAGTAGTCACATTACATTAAAACTTGGCCATCTATATATTACTATTCAGTTTTCTTGTTTAAATTTGACTCTCATAATGTATGTATGCATGTGTATGTGCGTAAATATTTATGTTTCCCCAAACTTTTCAAATGCATATATATAAAACTTCAAAAAATAGTTTGGGGGAATTGCTTCATTGTCCCTGATAAGCTCTGCAGCCTGGATATGATCTCAACAATCTTATATTATATTTTCAAAATACCAAAACAATTTATGGTGTTTAGTATGGAATTAGTTAATCCTTTTAAGCAAGAATGAGATGTCAAGTTTGTTTCTTAGCTAGCCCCTCAGTTAATCAGGCATGGTTGACATTGACTATTCTGATTCAAATGTCAAGTGAGCAAGAGCTTTTAAAATTTTCAAAAGCCTCAGTCTATAAACATTTGGAGGGTTTTGGGTTTACTTATCTATAAACAAAGCTTTTTCATTCATTTGATAGATAAATAATAATGCATTCATATAATTTTATTTATTCGGTAATTTTATAATTTTTTTAAGTCATTAATGTTTATTGGAAGTCAACAAGAATTTCAATAACAATCTCTGAATGTAAATAATTTCTATTCATGTACTAAAGTTGTATCTGCAACACAAGATTTTTTAATAATACGGCAATTTGAAAAATTCTCTACATCATCTGCCCTCACTCCCATATAACACTGGTGAATTAAATTCTATGACAACATGTAGGATTTCCCTCCAACAAAGATAACCATTCAGTTCAATGTGAATTTGAATCGTCATTAAAGTAAGATACAGACATGCTAAAAGTTTGTAAAAAAAAGAATCCAGTTTATAAATATAGTTATGGATGACACAAGATTGTATATGCAGATTACATATTCATTTAATCTCCTAATCTCCTAATAAAACTAAAATTAAAAATAGAATGCACTACTTACCAACCCCTTTTCATCAACTGACTAGCCACAGATGCTACCTTTGCTTGAACATAGCTATCAGGAGAACTAGCATGTTGCATGATATAGCATAGACAAAAACTGCAACAGATATTGAAAGAGGAATCAGACATTAGAGTAAAAGAATAAAACTTCTGTTTTGTAAAACTGAGTGGCATTTGTCACATTAGCAAAGTGGTTATTTATGCTACATATTGTTGAGTTTAGTCCACGTCGGCAAAGTAGTTATTTCTGTTGAGTTTTGTCCCACATCAGCTTCATGATTGTATTATCTCATTTACATCTCTCACTTTGAGAAATCAAAAAAGCAATAATTGAATCAGTATTTTTTTTCAGATTTACATTTTATATTTTTTATTTGGATCTAAGTTTTCTTTAGACAATCAGTAACTAAAGATCAAATAGAAGCATCAGCATGACTGAGTCTGAAAGAAAGTTGTGTTGTAACTATCGAACAAAAGACACATTATAGATATTTGGCTCCCAGCTCTTGAGGCAAGGATTTAGGAACAACCATACTACTTGAAGCTAAAACATTGTATTTCATAACACATACATAGTTCCAAGCACCACATTTAGGTGAATTGATAAGCAAACTTTAAAAACAAATGGCGCAACAATGTTTTCCTTTTTTATGATGCAGGAAAAAAATCAAGTATCATTTAAAGTGGTCCACATACTTCGGTTATGTTTTACACTTATAGTCTTGAACTTGATAAGCCTTTTGATTTTAATTTTAGATTTTGTACTTCTTTTTAGTGTGCTTTGTATTTCATTCAATTTTGCAGTTCATGGGCATAATCCAAATTCCTGAAAGTTCGTGCCTCTTCTTATTTTATTTTTCTCGTCATAGCTTCTCTTAACCACAAGATTTTTGTTAAACATGAGGTCCGAATCTCTACATTATTCATGACATGGAGAATATGCACCAGCACAACACATGCAGAAGGAGAAGGGTGGCTGCAGATTGGGTATATGGAAAATCTTGTTCCAAACCAATAAATGAGTTGGGTCTCTTTAGGAAAAATTAATACTTAAACCAAAAAAAATCTGGTTTGGCTTGGGCCAGTTGGGATGTGATGAATGTGTTTGGGATTGACCCAAACCAAGAAGGTTTATTTCTCACCAAAGATAACTCGTGGATACACAACTCAACCCATTTTTTACCTTTGGGTTAGATTGAGAGGCTTCACAAGAGTAATGCTGTCAATGGTAACCATTTTTTGGTAATGAATGGAAAAACTACTATTAGGTACATCAAAAAGATGTTTAATTGTAAACTATGTGAACAAGGCCACTTGTGATGTAAATATCAAAAACAACACAAAAGTTAGTGGAATTGAGATTATAGAAGACCTGATCAAGTTTCTCTTGACATCAGCACTGAGAAAAACCCATTCTCTAATAGCTGCTTCTCGGATTGCCGCAGCCGCCTGAAACCTTGCAGTTGCCACCTGGGAATTTTCTGCACATACAAAACCATTACAGTATTGAAGAAAACTAATAAGCTAAGGGAGAGAGAGTTCCTAAGAACTTTGTTCATATTCCATATCCTAATCTCACAAGATATGCGATCAATTTACATAGTTAGAGAAAATAGAACAAGATAGTCTAACTATGTTGATGCAGCAGAAGCGAAACAACTTACAAATATCAGCTAACTATAGTAACTAACTATGTTGATGCAGCAGAAGCCAAACAGAATTAACTAACCACTATGCTCATGTGGCAGATAATCAATCAGCTACAAAGCAAAAGAGCAGAACTCTACTACTCCCCCACAACCTCGGGCTTGTGAGCAACTCAAAACCCCGAGTTTGTCTATGATAAAACTTAAGCAAGTCTTCACAAGACCTTGATCAAGATATGAGCAACCTGAGCTTGGACTAGCATATTAGAGACAACAAGTGACTTGTTGAGAACTTGATTGTGAATCAGTTCAATAGGCTTTGTTCTGGACTGCAGAACAGGTTTGTGACTCAAAGCAATGTTCCTTTGATTGTCACAACACAATAGAAAACTAGAGTAGGAAAACTTGATGTTCATGACAACTAATGTCTCCAAATGTGAGAAGATGGAACTAAAGGTTTATGATGAAGAATATCATAAATATTTAAAGTTAAAATCCAAAAGCCATGTGTAACCTTCCACCCAACCTAGTTTTTATCAGCTTGCATTTCTCATACTTCATTATTTAGGTGCTTCTAGTCACAATTCTAGTAATATTCTCTTGTTTTCTTCTATTTCTTTTCCTAGAGTTCCTCGATTTATTATTTTTACCAAAAGAGTCCAAAGTTGTTTCCCAAAGTGTTCATCAATCCTCCCTTTCACCCTCTTTGAACCTAAACTTTGTTCTTCTTGTCCGTACTTGCCCTTTTAACCTAATTTTTCTGAGTCAATTAATAAAATCATTAGATTGTTAACAAACCTTTGATTCCAATTCTTGTGACATACAAGAGCATGGTACAGATTGACTGATTGGTGAAAGACGTGAATCTAGAAGACTATACTATCTTCGAACTAGACCTTTTATGTCTTATTTTTGCATATTCATCTCCTAAACTTTCGCATGATTGCTTAGGTTATCCACACATATCAAAATTGAAAAAAATGGTTCTTGAGATCAGCAAACTTTAAGTCTTAGAGTGAGTCGTGTCAATTAGGGAAACATGTTAGACCTTTTCCGAAAAGAATTGAAACAAGATGTAACTTTGTTTTTTCCACAACTCATTCAGACATTTAGGATCTAAGTCCAAATAAAAAAAATCTTTCAATATTTTTGGTACATTTATCAACGACTATTCTCATAGTGGGTTTATTTCAAGAAAGATCTATGTAAATTGGTGTCTTTTTGTCTTTCCTTAATGAAATAAAACACTAGTTTAGCAAAGTTATCAAAATCTTGAGTAGTGATAATGCCAAAGAATACTTCTCTAACTTTTCTACTCTTTTAAGTTCACATGACATTTTACATCAATCTATATATCCTCATACACCTCAATAAATTGGTATAGCAAAAAGAAAAGAATAAGAAAAAAAAATATGTTTAGCTGAAACTGTTCATACCTTATTACTTGGTGCTAATGTACCAATTCATCATTGGAGTTGTTAAACTATAGGAAAGATAAGAGATATTGAGTTGAAAGAATGTGTTTCTAAGACAACCTAGATGTTTTATTTATATTGAAAAAATGGTATCAATACAATAAATGGAGGATATTTGATATCCTTTAATAATAAAGACATGATACAACAATAAATAAAAGTATTCCTCAATTTAGTTTGTAAATTATGTCAGTCTCTATATGGTTTGAAACAATCTCCACCTGCTTGGGTTGGAAAAATTACCAACATTGCACAGATTTTTGCACTAAAACATAGTGAAGTAGATCATTCAATCTTCCTTTGTCTTACCTCTCCTGAGAAATGTGTATGATGACAAAGTCATTACAGGGAATGTTGCGACTAAAATTTCTTAGTTAAAGAAGCATTTATGCAATCACTTTTAGATCAAAGATCTCAAATGTCTTGAATACTTCTTGGGTGTATTGAAGTAGCTCAATCAAAGGTAATGTAATTTCTCAAAGAAAATATGCCTTGGATATCCAACAAGAAACCGATATATTGTAGACTTATGAATATTCCTTCATATTCAAATTAGAAATTAATGGTATAACAAAGTGAACCTTTCTCAAACCCATAAAGATATAAAAGACTTATTAAAAAGGCGGATATTTTGTTTGTCACGCATGTAAACTCACCAAGAATGAATTGGCAAGTCTTATATGGCTGAGAAGACTGGCCTAATGACAAAATAACTGCCTCAGAAGCTCCTGGATTGATATGCATCTGAAAATAAAAGCATAATGACTACATATGTATATGTATTTGCATGTCTATGTGTTCATACTTCAAATAAAATGATTGCATAAACTTTATTCCTTCACTGCATCCACATGAATGAAGTGAGAGTGTTAAAGAAATATCATTTTCAAGAAAAAATAGTGGAACTACGAAGAAGTAGTAATACACTTGCAATGTTCATCAGTTTAACATCTGCCTTCTTCCAAAAAAATTTAGAGAGAAATTTTTAAAAAAAAAAGTAAATATACTACCATATAAGTGTATATAACATAATATTGGATTCTTTTATGCATGAATGTGATCATGCTATTTTTACCTTCTACTCTGAACAAAACAAATAAAACACTCATCAGAATAATCAAGACTAATTAAATCCCACTTCGCCGATCTTTCATTACATACGACAAACATCGCAGGAATAACAACTGACGTCAAAGTACATATCAGATACTCAAACTAGTTTTATAATCAGAACCAAGGTGAACAACTAAACGTGAAACGGATTTTTTCAGAATTTAGTATTTAGATTCTCAATCTCAAAACTAGGGAAACTGAGTTCCGTGTTCTTAACTATGCATTCTCGTCTTCTCCACTTCAAAAAAAAAAAAAGAGCGGGGATTATAGCGGGGGAGAACGATTGGAACCTGAATGGAAGTGCAAGCGTGTTCGATGGCTCGCATGGTGGACTGAAGTTCTTTCAAATCTGTAGTTGGCGTAAACCCTTGCATCTTCGCGATAGGAACAAATTGGAGAAAAGGAATTGAAAATAGTTTATCAGGATGCAATTAGTTTTATTGGCTATATTTCGTTACATGCATTAACGGAAAGATCACCGCCGAAACATGTGTCGTTTCGTCGCCGATGATGACAAGAATCTTGAGAAGTGAATGAATCGGGGAATGAGAAGAGGATAGTGAGAGAGTGAGAGAGTGAGAGTGTGAGGGGTTTAGGGTAGTGAGAAAAGAAAGAAAGAATTTATTTGAAGCGCGGTGAGAGCAGAAGCAGAGGGTCCATTGGACTGTGATGTGTCTGAGCGGCTGGGTTCAGTCCCTCCACTTCTACTACACCTAACCCAGTCTCCTTTCTTCTGTCTGCCCAAGTTCCGAACTCTCAGCCTGAGACTCTTTTTTTTTTCTTGACATTACGTTACAAAAACTAAAATTTACAATAAATAAATGCTTTTAATATAGTTTAGAAAATGTAATCACTGATAAAAATTAAAATCTTAATTTAATTTTAAATAACAAATAACAAATTAAAAAGGTTAAACAAAAAAAATCTTCTAGCCGCCTTAGTCCAATAAAATATCCTACAAATACTTGTATCAAAAATTGAAAAATATAACATTCAATTTGGCTACTACTACCTGTTCATTACAGGGTTTTTTTTTCAAATTTTGTTTTGTTCTTTTGTTTATCACTTTTAGAATTCTAAATAATATTATTTATTTTTCATTATTTTTTTATTTTTTTTGCCTTTTCTTAGTCCTTCAAATTATTTTTATATTGGAATTTTTATGGTTAAAATTTTAATTTAATCTTATTGAGATAAAAAATTATTCTTTACATCAGATTCCCCGTCAAATGTTATGAATGTTTCATAAATTAATATTTACATTTTTAACAGTTTAAAATTGATAATAACTATTATCTTATATCGATTAAAAAAATTAAGTTATAATATTATAGTATATATA
>Ga0123341_1000107_pt1 | contig 36628 bp, 30 predicted proteins | sample Turbeapinknodule_FD_89959 | JGI IMG/M metagenome (GOLD analysis project Ga0123341, IMG submission 89959) | Root nodule microbial communities of legume samples collected from Mexico - Turtle bean Mexico pink nodule | ecosystem: Host-associated > Plants > Roots > Nodule | place: Mexico: Nepantla...
ACACTCCTTTATTTAATAACCACACCTCCTAAAACTATACAAGAGTATTTCAAAGCTTGGCATTGCCCCTCATGGGATGGACTTGGGCTCTTTGGGCTTTGGCCTTCTTGGGCTTGGGCTTGGACTTTGGGCTTGGGCCTCATCTTTATTTTATGTCTTCTTTTAATTTTGAGAAGACTAGAAGGAAGAACTTCAAATGTGAGGGTGGATGTCCTCTTCCTCCATTAATAAAAGCCTCATTTACTTGATTCTCATCACTTGTTCTTACTTTGTGTATGACTTATCTGCTTTCTTTGTATAGTTCTTAACTTGTGCCTGACCCCTACTACATTATCTTCTTGGTGTAGGTTCAAAAATGGACAAGCAACGCAGGTTGAGGCTTGCTCAAATTCTGAAGTCCAAGGGCGGGGCTTCCTCTCAAAGGGTTGGAGATTCCACACCTCCAACTTCTACGACCGCCCCTGCTTCCCCCATCCCTTGCCTTCAACACCTTCCAACGCCATCAACTCCACCAACACAACTCTCTCCCGATCAACTTCCAAACTCACCTCCTCTCGTCACGGCCATGCCCCTTGCGCTGGTCGAAGCTGCTACTTCATCAGCCCCCCTTGACAAAGGAAATGAGGTAGTGGTGGTGCCCTCCGACGACGATGAAGACTCCGCTGAGGGACAAGTCTTCAAGCGACAAAGGACAACCCAGCATGCCCCTCAGACAGTCGCCTCTGCCACTTCCTTCTCACATGGGGCCGACTCTCTTAGGGAGAACCCTCCAAGTGCCAACTCACTCCCTCAACCAATGACCTTGGAGGGTGGGACTGGGCCCGAGCCCACTTCTGTTCCACCACCTGCCCCAGAGCTCCCCCTCCCAATGCAAGATTCGCTGAGGGGTTTCCTGGATAGGACGTTCCCGCGCGGCCAGGCTGAAGAGCCTCAGAAGGAAAACCTTTACTATGACATGGGCACCTTCATGTCGTGTGCCCACACCTGGCATGCGCAGGCCAGGGCCAAAGCGGTCGAGGCTTCTGCTTTCCAAACGCTGGAGAAAGAGGTCCCCTCTTTGAAAGAGGAGAAGGAGAAGTTGGCCACCCACTAGGGGCGTCAAGAGGATGCCTACAAGACTTCTCTGAGGGTGGCGCAGAAGACGAAGGAGGAGGCCAATAAACGGTTGCATGAGGTGTCGTAAGCCAATGTTGAGCTTCTCAATCAGGTGGTGTCCCTGCGAGTAAAAATCATCAATCTTGAGGAGGCAGCCAAGACCTCTGAGGCGCAGCAGAAGAAACTTGAGAACCAGTGCATTGATCGGGAGCAAACACTGGGGAAAATCGAAGCTGCGCTCGAGGAAAAGACTAGTGAATGCTCCCGGCTAGCCGCCGAGAACGCCACCCTCCAAGCCAAAGTCTAAGAATTGATGGCTGCTTTGACCTCCAAAGAACAAGAGATGACCACTCAGGCAGCAAACTTCAAGGCTGCAGAGGAAAAGCTGAACGAGGAGGCTGCCACTGGATTCGCCGATGGGTTTGCAGAGGCTCTTGTCCAAGCGGTTTGTGCCAACCCTGACATCGACGTCTCTGTGTGCAGCCCTCTGAATGAAGAGGTTGACGGAAAAATTGTGCCTTTGGAGGCCTTTGAGGAATAGCCTCTTTTTGTAATAGCAACAAACATTATTTGTACTTATTTGTAATTATAACTCTTGATTTTGCTTGAATGCTTATTCAAACTTGTCTTTACATACTTGTGTACTTTTAGCTTCTCTTGCTTTTTCATCCGCTCCTGCTTTCTTTACTATCTGGAATGCGTTATCACCCCTACATTTCTTCAACGCTTTGATTATGGCTCTTTAGGTAGCATGCGACCTTCTCTCTTACTCTTCCCTTCTGAGTTGCGATGCATACTCTCCCCCGATCTTTCACTTAGACTCCACTTGGCCTCGTCATTGCCCAAAGGCAAAGGAGGATTTGATCTCTTCTATGGCCTCAACATCGCTCAAAGGCGCAGAGGGCGTATCTGTTCATATGAGGCCTCGACGTCGCTCGAGGGCGAGAGATGACTTTATCTGTTTCTCTCTAGTGCCTCAACGTCGCTCGAGGGCGAGGATGACTTTATCTGTTTATCTCTGGTGCCTCAATGTCGCTCGAGGGCGAGGATGACTTATCTGTTCTATGGCCTCAACATCGCTCAAAGGCGCAGAGGGCTTATCTCACCTGCATTGGGTGTCCACGCTCGAGGAGAGACCTGCTCTGGGTGTCCTCAGCGTGTCTAAACACCTGTGACAAAAGTCACGCTTTGGCGCCCACGTCCATGAAGAAACCTATACAATAGCGTTGTATCATCCATGAGGTGTCTAAAACACCAAGGCAACTTAGCCCTTATCTCTTTGCGCTTGGTGTTCACGCCCGAGGAGAGGCCTGCTGTAGCAGCGCCGTATCGTTCTCAGGGTGTCTGAAAACACCAAGGCGACTTGGTTCTCCACTGCTCCAAAACTTCTTGCTGTCTGATGCCCACGCTCGAAGGAAACGCCCCATGCCCCTTCCTTGCGAGGTGTCTAAACATCAGACACTGGGGCTAGCTATTCATACTTGAGGAGGGGGCGTCTCGAAGGAATCCCTTAACCTCTGCTCAGGGACTAGGCACCCGGATTTCAACTCATGTCTAACATCTGACACCGGGGCTAACTATTCATACCTGAGGAGGGGGCGTCCCGAAGGAATCCCTTAACCCCTGCTCAAGGACTAGGCGCCCGGATTTCAACTTATATTAAACATACCTGTTATCTCTGATCCCTGCATGCGGGTATGTACTCCCTTTACTTGCTCTGATTTCGACGCTAGCTCTCTTATCTGGCGACGCCTTATCTTGACAACGCCTCTTCTTGGCGGATGCTTGTCTGGGCGACGACTTATTTTGGTGACGCCTCTTCTTGGTGACTCCTTGCCTGGGCGACGCCTTTTCTCGACGATTCCTTGTCTTTGTCTTTTGTTTCTTAATCCTTGCTCTTATATCGCGTGGGAGGGAAAAACTGAAACAAAGTTTTACTTGATTTTTCTTTTTTACTGGGGTGACCTTATTAAAAAACCCCCGAAAGGGAAAAAGAGCGTCCCCTTTACAACTGTGTTTTTCATACTGACTTGTAACTAAAGAGGGCTCTAAACTACACGTGCTTCCCTAGGCATCGCCCTTTGTACTAGAGGGGCGCTCCCATACCCTAAGTACCCCCTCTTCGTCTTTAAACTATTCTCATAGCATCTTCGGGCTTCTTCCTGATCAGACTTGATCACAAACATCTTGTCGCTTAAATCTGACAACTTCATCTTCATATGGTGAGTGGAGGACACTGCCCTTAGCCTATTCAGTGCTGGTCTGCCCAACAAGATGTTGTAGGCTGAATTGGCGTTTACAACTAAGTACCGAATACTCTCGGTACGTGACGCCGCTCCATCGGTAAACGTTGTCCTCAACTCTAGATAGCCACGCACCTCTACTGGGTTGTTTGTGAATCCATACAAGCATCCGGTGTAGGGTCTCAATAAATCAGGGGATAACTGTAGCTTGTTGTAGGTCGACCAAAACATGACATCAGCGGAACTACCCTGGTCGACGAGAGCCCTATGTACTTTCCTTCCAGCTGTGACGACCGAAATGACCACGGGATCATTGTCATGTGGGACGACATCCCGTAGGTCAGCCCTTGTGAAAACGAGGCCTGACTCCCATGGGTCATCCGAAAATTCCTTAGCGCCCAAATTCACTAACCTCACATATCTCTTACGCTGGGAGGCAGTGGACCCTCCTCCAGAAAAGCCACCAGAAAGGGTGTGCACTTCTCCATGGACCGGTATCTCGTGTGCTTGATTTTCCTCAGGCACTGTTAGAGCTGTGGTCTCAACAACATGAAGAGCTTGCACCTTACGGCATCGGAGCCGCCAACCAGCATCATCTGCGTGTGGAACGCAGTGAGATGTGCCTCAGGGTCCTCCATCCCTGTGAACGTTACCTTGGGCCCCGTGAATGTGTTGGGGATCATTGTCTCCAAAATCGTCTGTGAGAACGGCGTCGAGAATTCTCTTTGTGGAGTGACAAGCTCAGGCTCGTCTACATCGCGCCATCCACGGCGCAGCTCCTCGTTTGTGCGGTGGAGCTCATCATTTCTCGTCTGAGATGCCACGAGCTCCGCTTGCATGCGCTCTTGCTCCACTCTTGACGCTGTCATTGCCTCTTGCAATCCCTGCATCATACCCGTGAGCTGTTGCATGGTCATCTCTTCACTCCTAGCGCGTGCGGGTCTCATTTTTGTGGCTTATGGAAACCTTCCCGACTGTCGTGCAACTTGAGTGCTGGAACTAGTGAACTGTACATTTGATGGGACTGATGTTTTAAATTGGGCCCCACGGTGGGTGCCAAATGTTCTGGCCGGTTGATCGGATGCGTCTTTGTGCGTGGCTTGTCCTCGCGAGCTAGGACACCTTCGCTCCGCTCCGTCTGTGAGTACTTGAAAAGAAGTGGACAAAGGGGCGCCCTTGTGGCCGTTTGCACTCCGACGATCAAGTCAGCTAGCGAGAAACATCAAAGGGACGCACCTCCGTATCGGAACATCGTAACTGGATGTTCTGAAGGTGGTCCAAAAACTGGGTAACTGAACAACTGGTGTTTTCTGCCCTAACTGCCTGTGCGTACAGTGGGTGCGCCAACCAGACAACTAAGGTTTCTCTGTGTGTGTAAAACTGTGAGGATTAGGTCCAAAGCTCGGATCCCTGTCTCAAACGTCTAAAGCCCCTTTTAAACACCTCCAGCATTTAAAGCGTCTTAAAGCGCATTTAAAGCGTATAAAAACGTTCAACGCGTTTAAAACGTTTAAAACATTTAAAGTGCTTTAAAGCATTCGAAACATAAACTAAATTAATGCGTACCTTAGCAAACTTTCAGGGAAACTGATATACCATGATGTTTCAATGCTTTATGCTATGTGTTCTTCTGACTCGATCGCTAGCCTTCGTGGAGGGCCTTACAGCATCGTAACCCAACTTAGGGATAATCCATCGTGTAAGTCCTCCTTCTTGGAATGCATCTAGCGTAAAGGGGGTGACTTTCTGGGTGCCAACTCATGCGCCCCAACCTCTAGTCACTCGCCCTGGGAGCGTATCTACCTTTCTCTCGTACCATGCACGTGGTTCTCCCCTGGGCGTGACCCTCTCATGGGTCGTATCTGTCCCATGGTCTCCCAGCGGTGATGTGGGTACTTCACGAGTCAGGTTACCCCCTACTGGTACTAGAACTATGACCTTGAAGCCACCTTTCTCTTCTCTTTGTTACTGTTCTGAGGTACTGAGGCCTCTCACGGTGTCGCCCCCTCCACGGTCTTTCCTTCCCATGGGTATCGGGGGGTGGCACCGTCAATGCCTTAACCTTGGCGCCGCCTCGTCTTGACGACGCCTTGTCTTGGTGACGCCTACACCTGGCGACGCCTTAAGCGGTCAGCCTGTTGACTTTCTTCCCTTGGGCCCCCTTGAGGGGTCGTAACATACGTTGACTTTGACTTTGACTTTGGTCAACGCCCGGGGACGGGACGGTACAGTGTAAATCCTCTCCATTGAGGAGAGGACATGTGGATCTTCATGCCTTCCTTGCATCACTCTTTTACTATTTTACACCTTTCTTTCTCTTCTATTTACATCCTACTCTACTTTGACCCAAAATACAAGGCCCAATGCCTCCTAACTACTTTACACAATATTTACAAGGCTAAGAAGAAGAAAAGACTTTACAATCTCTTTAGTAAGACTCAATTTTCATTTATCTTCTTAGGTGAAAATTTTGAGGCTGGATGATTTTCATAATTGTTGATATGACATAAGCTTCGAGATGAATCCTCTTGTCAAATGTAAGGAATGAACATTCCTTGCAACATAAAATAAACATATAAATATTCATGATGTACGATGTTAGCTTAAAATTATTTGACAATGTAAATGTTTATCAAACATAAAAATAAAACTATGTAGTGATATATTGTCTGATAAATAAAATTATCAAACATAAAGTATGACTATGTAGTGATATATTGTGTGACAGACAAAATCTCTGAGTCTTGCATAATATTTTGTTTTAACAAAACTCACATCTTATATGTTTTGTTATTTTAAGCAATTAATCAAAATAATGATTTTTTTTCAAACAATAATTTTAGTTCAAATTGTTAGTGTGTTTAGAGAAGAAACAACAAAAATGTAGTGTAGGAAAGTGCTTCATTAGCATACGATAAGGGTAAAGTGGGAATTTAAAAATTTACGGGGTCAATGTCATGCAGTTATGATGCGATGGTAGACATTAGTAAAAACATCAGAAAATATCCCCATTTTGTATGTTCTGTCTTCCAACCTCTTCTTCATCTTCTAATCATCCAACGAACCCATCGTCTCATTCCTTTCCATTCCGACTACACACACTAAAGTGGCGGTAGCGTCTGCTTCTGTGTGCTGCTTCTCCGTTTCCCTTTGCGCTTCACTTTGCCACAATGAAGGACTTCCAATCCAATTTATCCTCCGTCGTTCGCCTCAACATCGGTAACCTCTATTTCCCCTTCTCTCTCAACACCCTGCCGTTTTCTCACCCTCTATTTCCCTTCATTTCCTCCGTCGATTTTATTCCCAGGAGGCAAGAAATTCTGCACCACCGTCGACACTCTCACGCGAGAGCCCGATTCAATGCTTGCCGTCATGTTTAGTGGCCGCCACACTCTGACCCAAGATTCTGACAAGGCAATTGCAATTTCTTGTTATTGTTAAGTTAAAATGTGTTTTAGGTTCTCAAGATTTTGTTAAGATTGGTTTTAGTCCCTACGTTTTAAAATTGATGGGTTTGGTCGTCGTGTCAAAATGCAGTGGGTTTCGTCCCTGGTGAACTTTAAATGGAATACAGGATCAGTGGCTGAATCTACCGTATTTTAACATGTAGCGATTCAAATCAATTTTGGCTATAATTTTAAAGGCCCAATGCATTTTACCTCTAGGGTGTTGTTTTACGTGTAATCGGTTATTATTAATACTGAATATTATCAGATCATGTTTTTTGTTTGGATGCTGAAATGTATTTTTAATATAAATAGTTTCGTTTGAATGCAACAAAAAGATAAACTTTTACTTCAGAAAAATAGTATTTTTGCAAATGAAGCAGAAAATGAGAAAACTGTTAGAAAATAATCACAAACTACTAATTTTTCCAATTCGTAAAAACAAGTTTTTTTTTTTGGGAAAGCACTAAATTCCAGCTGAAGTTCCAAACATCCAGTTTATTCTATAACACAATTTATCCAGTTTATTTTACGAATATATCCTTTTTTTTTTGATAAAATACATCTGAATTCAAGAAGAAAGGTTCCCCAAACATGTCGTGTTTGTCTAATTGTGTATCTGATTTTAGTTATGGATTGATGTGGTATGTGGCGATGGATGCAGGGGTATGTGTTTGTTGACAGGGATGGTAAACACTTTCGGCACATTCTCAATTGGTTAAGGGATGCTGTGGTTCCTACTCTCGAAGAATCTCAGTACTCAGAATTGTTAAGGGAAGCTGAGTACTATCAGCTACTTGTAAGCACTATTCTGTTTTATTAGAATATGATTGCTATCAATTTGCTTTTGAACCTGAAATATATACCCTTTTAGGTTACATGGTTTAAATTAGAGTTGCGCTTTGAAACTGCAATATTCTGATTGCAATTGTGAATTTAAAACCATGCCAAGTTTTTGTTAATAAAAAGGAGAGGGTTAAGGCATCACTATACTGTTTGTTATCCCAATTATGTTGGCACCACATCGAACATCAATTGTATGTAGCACCTCATAATATTATAAGAAAGGAAAATACACAAAAAATAGTGGACGGACCAAACCTGACCCACTAATCTGAAAGCTATCCTTGAAAAACTCAGAACAAATGAAGCTAGAACATTAGCCCACAAAGTATAACCGTGAGATCTAGTTTCAAACTCAACTGGTTTATCAACACATTGATTTTTTTTTCCGAATTCTATTCTTTTACTATCAGAAATTGTTTTGGTCGAATCAATATTTGTCTCTGAAATTACAAGGTCTTCTTTTTCTTTTCTTCTTTTTTCAGTTTTTGTATTTTTTTAATAACTACTTTTCTTTTAGTATTCAGATCCTTTAAAGATTTTTTTTTCAATGAAAAATTCGACTTTAACGATTGAATTTACCCTTTTGAAAATATTCAAAAAATGAATATACATATTATTACTATTTACAAAACGATTCATCAATATAATACAAAAATCCCAAAAAACAATAGAAGTATTGGACCAAACTTCATATAAAAAGTTGAGAATCACACTCAATCTAGAGATAGTCCAACCTTTGGAGATGGCAACTTACATAGCAAGAATCACACCCATCACCTCTGCCTAAAAGCCATTATGATCACCAAGATATTAAAAGAAACAACCCACATGGGAAGCATGATGATCTCTAAAAGTACACCTAGAACCAAATGTACTTGGAGAACCTTTAGCTGCCCCATTAATATTGCATTCAAACCAATGACAAGGAGGAGCAAGCCGGGTGCATCCTTCATAGGATGTATATCTATGCCAAAACTTTTAAGAATAACGAGCTCTTGCATGTTGTACTTCATACAACTAGTACAACAATTCCCAACCTAATTGACCTCAACATAAGTCATGTTTTTAATTTTTTCATAGGATATGGTTGTCCATATAGCTTTCATAACAACAAAGAAAGTCTTGGCTTGACTATTCCATGATCTTTGCAAGAAACAAAGAATGTAATAGATAGAATCAATAGCTATGTGGCACTAGAACGAGGTGCTAAGCTTGACCCAAAGATGCTTTGCAAAGGTGCATTTAAAACACAAGTGTTGTGTAGTTTTAGTAGCACCACAACAAATTTGACAACAAGAAACACTGACCATTCAATGCTTGATCAAGTTATCATCCACATGCAACTTGTTATGAAATTTATGCTAAACAAGAAAAGAAATAGAAGTAGGAATAAATTTGCTCCAAACCTGTCCTAAGCCATTGAGTGTGTTAGGTTGATTTGAAAGAAATTATAACTTGCTCCTAAGCTTTCTTTTTCTCCTTTCTTGATATTCTCTTTTTGACTTTTCCTCTCTTTTGCTATAAATTCTTCCTTATTTTTCTCTTTTTCATCAAATTCTTTCATGTCTTTTCTCTCCTTTCTTTCTCCTTTTCATAGCAAGGAAGAAATAATTTCTTCCTCATGTTAGTCTTCAAAACATTGCATGCATTAATTGGTGGTACCAATTGCAATATCACATTCTTTTTGCTTCCACCAATTAGAAGCATAACCTATAATTTTTGAAAAACACAACTTTTTCATGTTCATAATAATTATCTCAAAATTAAACACAATATGCTTTGTGATCACCTTTTCCTTCAAATGTGGCAATATGTACCTTTTCCCTTACAATGTCTCCCATAACCACTATTTTTATAAGAAAACAAATATGTGAAAATTGGTCAAATACACAAGAAGGAAGGGTTGAATTGTATATCATTGGTATATAGGGCAGCAACCTCACTCTAAATTGATGCACACGTCTCATGGGGATGAAAAATAGGTTTGAGTGAGTTGTGGGTGGTGCATTTAATAATACTAGAGTTGAACATCAATATTTATCCATTGTTCATGGTGCTCTCTAGGAAAAAATTCAGCACTAGTGAGATGGATTTGTAGCCTAACCCACTTAACCATAACCCGATTTCAGAAACCCAAGGGGAATAGTTAGACCCCTTCATCTTCTCAATACTAACAATATGGTTAGAAAAGATGAGAGAATTTGTTTTGGCGGTTGATCTGGTATTGGAAGACCTTTTTTTGGAAAGTTGGGGGAAAAAAAGTAATAAAAAACTAAAGAAGAGGGCATCAGAACAATGAACGTGAACCTGGGAGAAAGGTTCACAAAATAAAAAAGGCTCCAGAGATATTGGGTCTATTGGGGCCAACATTGTTTTAAAAAAGTCTTGTTGGAGATCCTACATTGACTAAAAAATAAGAATTTTTCATAGTATATAAGTGAGTGTAAACCTCTCCTTATGAGCCAGTTTTATAAGGTTGAGTTAGACTTAAAGTCTACTTTTTAATATGGTATCAGAGCCATATAGAGTCTATCATAGCAAAAGTTTGTTGGGTTGATCAGGCCACCCGTTATTAGGCTGTTATCGGACCATCCATTATATAGCCCCACACACGAGTTGGCAGGTCTTGGCGTGAAGTGGGTGTGTTGGAGATTCCTGATCGACTAGAGATAAGAATGTTTCATAGTATACAAGTGAGTGCAAACTTAACATTATGAGCTGGTTTTATAAGATTGAGTTAGGTTTAAATCCACTTCTTAATATTTATATACTATGTTAAACTACGGGGAAGACAAAACATTAAGATGAAACAATATGTTTTTGAGATAACGTGAATGCTTTATTTATATTTAGAAGAAGAAACCAATACAAGAAATAGAAAATATATGATATATGATGTGGAAATAAATAATAAAATTTCTAATAATACATATACAATCTAGGTATTCCCGATTGTATAAGATCAAGTCATTATTCTTATATTTATAACAATATTCCTGATTTATAAGATTAACTCTTATTTCTATAATTATAACAAATAAAATAATTCTTTATTTTTGTATATACTTTAAGTGTGTGTGTGTATATATATATGTCAAACTTGAACTCTGTCATATTCCTTCTGCCTAGATTAGTCGCAATTACTTTAGCACTTGGAAAAGGAACTGAAACTTCAGTCTGTTTTAAAACCCTATAACTTGTGATCACATGGTTAACCTCAGGGGCTTATAGAGGAAATACACGCTGTCCTTAATAAAAGGAAGGAAGTTGATGAGTTCCATACAGAGTTGACACGTACAGACATCATCAAGTGTATACAATCTGAGAAAGTAAGGTTTCGAGGGGTTAATCTTTCTGGCCTTGACCTCTCTAAACTGGTAATATCTTGGACCAACAATGTTTTTTAGCAGTATCTTAGTTTACTTATAAAGCTGCCAAGTGTTTCTGGATAATATGTCTGGTATCGTGATACCATGTTCTTGATCATTTGATTATGGATTTTCAGGATTTATCATATGTGGATTTCAGCCATGCTTGTCTTAAAAAAGTGTTCTTTCCACGAGCAAACCTTCAATGTGCAAAGTTTCGAGTAAGTATGGTTCTGTGCAGACTCAATACTTGGGATAATAATTTGGAAAGTAGATCTGCGTATTTGGACATTGCAAATTGGACCTGAAATAAAATCCTTATTTAATGACCGGTAAAGTTTTCTTTGATTTGCTTGAGAACAATAAAATCCCACTTTAAATGACCAGACCAATAATATCCATCTTTAACTTCACAATATAAATTATTTATAGTACAAAGTTGGGCAAAATATTGTTTTGTTTTCATAATCACCACATTTTTTCTTGATAACTTTTTAAAAGTCGTGAAATTACATGCTTATCTTGTTTAGTTAGAAAAATGTACATTTCGGCTATTATTAATCACTTCATATAGATTTAATTTTAATTTATAAATTTATCATGTGCCTGTGTAACTTTATAGGATGTTGATGCTGAGGCCTCCATTTTTCTGAATGCAACTTTGCGTGAGTAAGTTACTCAGAACACTACATTCAATTGCACACATACTTTCAGGCCTCTAAATTGCTTACTCTTGCCTAGGGAAGATGTGAATTTACTGGGGCAAACCTTCGTGGTGCTTTATTGGCTGGTGCATGCCTTCAGAGTGCAAATCTACAAGGTCTGGAAGTATTTTATGTTTATATGCTTCTTAGTTTTTATCAATTCTCATATCTGAAATCAATACCTGTGTTATTACCAATACAAACAACAACACAACCAAGCCTTTCTGCACTATGTGGAGTTGGCTACGTTGATCAATCCATGGGCTATATCAAAGCATCACAATATCATTTGAACCACATTATGTTGCAACATTCATTAAGCACTGTCATGTCATAATCTTATTAACTTTCTAGTAGAGTTTTCCTTTATGTTTTTAAGCACACTTTGCCATGACAAATTTTGATACTTTTTTTTATATTCATCAACCTAACTTAAATCCTATTCGAACTGATTCCAAGATACCCCACTGTGCAATTTGTGGTCATATGTAATTCCCTATTTTCTATACCTAAATATTGTTTTCATGTCTACAATATTGCTAACTTTCTTATAAAATCTTGCAATCTTTATATTCCATCTACTCCCACCAAAAGCCCTTTGATTCCATGCTACTTTTCACAACTTAAGTTTAGAATTTATTATGCAGCCCATCAAGACATCCGCTGAAAATCCAATTTTTTCAATAAAGAGAAAATTGATACAGAGAATTTACATATGGTGTCTTGCTGAGCAAGCAATATCTTATATTAAATACTTAGTGGCTTGCTGTCGGTTAACAGATGGACAGATGAGCAACAGCTGTGAGCTTTGAGACCACAATTTACTGCTATTCTGACAGAGAGCATATGATTCCTTAGCAAAATTAGATGGTTGACACAACAAATATGCCATCTTAATTTTGTAAGAATGACAGAATTGACTTGTCCCCATTCAATATCAATTATAATTTAAAGAAGTTTGATTATGATATTTGGGATGTGAGAATGATGAACTCAAGAAAAAGAGAAGATAAAATATTAATTATATCCAGTTCACTGTGGCAATGTAGTCTGCATTCATATTAATATTTTTAGTATTTGTGTATTGTGAACAAATAGTAAATAAATCCAGCATGCAAAATACCAAACCAAGTCCAACTTTTTTTTATTAGAATTTGGAGTTAGAGCCTGATAAGGTTCAACTTATGTTTTAGCTTGAATTAGAACTTGTTTTGGATTTTGAATTAGTTTATACAAACAACAAAGAACAAAGATACTTAAGGATAAACACACCACACAAGAAGGAATAGTAGACATACGATTGGCTATTCAGTAGAAGATAGAATGAAAACAAATACACAAGACAAGTAAACAAGATTAAAGAAAGAAAAGGATGGAGATACTTACAGGAATGAAAAAGAGTGCCACTTGAAGATGGAGTAAATTTCATCTCGTTGATAAGCTTCTTGAAGAATCACCACTTTACTTCTAAAAGCTCAAGATAAGATTCCAAGCACATGAATCTAGAGTCTATACTACCTTATTTGTGTCTTGTGCTGCATCTTCATCTCCTAAACTGCTACATGAATGCTTAGGTCATCCTCACTTGTCAAAATTAAAGAGAGGATGGCTCCAAAACCTAGTAGACTTCAAGCTTTAGAGTGTGAATAATGTCAAAGTAGGAAAACATATTAGATCTTCATTTCCTAGACATTTTGAATTTAGATGTAACTCTGCTTTTTCTATCATCCATTCTGAAATTTGGGGTCAAGCTTTGTCTCATCTTTTGGTTTTAGATATTTTGTTACTTTCATTGATGAGTTTTCTAGATGTACTTTGATTTATCTAATGAAAGATTGTTCTAAACTTTTGTCTATCTTTGTTTTTCCTTAATGAAATAAAAGATCAGGTTGGGAAAGTAATAAAAATTTTATGAAGCGAAAATGCTAAAAATACTTTTCCTCTGATTCCTCTACTCTTAAGCTCACATGAAATGTTACATCAGTCTACTTGTCATAACACACCATAGCAAAATGTATAATAGAAAGAAAAAGTACACACTTGGTTGAAATTGCTTGTACCTTATTGCTTAGTGCAAATATGCCTATTCATCATTAGGGTGATGCAATCCTAACTACTTGTTTTCTTACTAACAAAATGTCTTTTTCTTCACTTGATAATAAAGTTCCTTACTCCATTCTATTTCCAGAAAGAATATCGACGTTTTTCCTGAAACCAAGAGGTATTAATATGTTTGCTAGGGCCACTTTGTTTGAACCAACTCCTTTCTTCCCACCTTTTACACAAGATATTAGTTCTGTCCAACATGTCCTATACTTGTGCCTTTAGTTGAGTTTTTGTTCCTCATGCTCTTGAGACCCAAAATTCCATACAAAATCCACCTGAAACATCGTCACCACCTCTTATTACCTATCAATGTAGAAACCAAATGACTAGTCTAATGCCCAAAGTGAATCCTCTTTCACAAGTCCTTCTTAATCATTACTTAATACCACGACTCTCGATAATGATGACTCGAGTTGGCCCATTGCCATTCGTAAAGATACCCACTCTACTTGTAATCCACATCCTATTTACAATTTTGTTATCTACTAGAAATTGTCTCCTTCCTATTTTGTTTTATTTCTTCTGTATCTTCTATTACTATTCTTATTAATGTGACAAAAGCATTTCATCATCCTGGATGAGACAAGCCATGATTTCTGAAAGGTAGACCCTTTAACATAACAGTACATGAGAGTTAGTTCCTCTTCCATCTGGGAAGAAAACAATTGGCTATTGTTGGGTCTATGCCATTAAAGTTGGACCTAATGGTGAAGTTGATTGCCTTAAAGCTCGATTGGTGGTCAAAAGATACACTTAGATTAATGGGTAGATTATAGTGATACTTTCTCTTTAATAGCCAAAATGACTACTCTCAGACTTTTCCTTGCCATGGCAACCATTTGTTATTAGCCTCTTCATCAATTGGATATTAAAAAAGCCATTCGACATGGTGATCTAGAAGAAGAGGTCTACATGGAGAAACCTCGTAGGTTTGTTCTTTCGGGGGAGTCGGGTCTAGTTGTCAAATTGCATCACTTTCTATGGTCTCAAACAATCTCCTCGTGCATGGTTTGGAAGGTTCAGCCATATTGTTCAAACCTTTGGGCTGAACTGGAGTGAGACAAATTATTCTGTTTTCTATTCTCATACCTCCCATGGAAAATGAGTACTTAATAATGTATGTTGATGATATAGTCATGACAGGGAATGATGTTGCTAGAAAATCTCACTTAAAGGAATGCCTATGCACTCATGTTTAGAGAAAGGATATTCAAAGTTTCAAATATTTTTTAAACATTGAAGTAGCCCAATGAAAGGAAGGTTTTCTGTAATTTCTAAAAGAAAATATGCTCTACACATCCTAAAAGAGATAGGTATGGTTGATTGTGAACTAGTGGATAGTCCTATGAATCCAAATCATAAATTAATGGCGGAACTGGGAGAAGCTTTTCCTGATCTAGAAAGATATAGAAGATTGGTTGGAAAACTTTTTCTATCTTACCATTACTAGACCAAATTTGTCTTCTGTAGTTGGTGTTGCGTCAGTACATGAAGAATCCTTGTATTGATCATTGGAATGCTATCATTTGTATTCTAAGATACCTTGAAAAGGCTCTGGACAAGGTCTACTTTTATTCAAATAAAGGGAATACTCAAATTTTTGGGTATTGTGATGCTGATTGGGCAAGTTTTCCTATGGACAAACACTCTACAAGACACCGTGTTTTCGTTGGAGGAAATATTATCTTTTGGAAAGGCAAGAAACAAAATGTAGTTGTCTGATCAACTGCTGAAGCTAAGTATAGGACAATGACATCTCCACTTGTTTGCTTGTATGGGTAAAACAATCCCTACAAGAGTTATATTTTTTTGAGATTCACTAGATGAAGATGTATTGTGATAACAAGCTGCTTTCCAAATTGCTCCCAATCTAGTGTTCCATGAGAGGACTAAACACATAAATTGACTGTCATTTTATTCTGGAAAATTTGTTGTCCAAGGAAATTGTATTGAGTTTGTTAGATCCAATGCTCAACTTACAGATTCGTTAATAAAATCCTTGAGAGGACCTCAGATTGAATGTATTTGTTCCAAGCTTGACACATACAATTTGTATGCTCTAGCTTGAAGGGGAGTGTTAGAATTGATCTTAAATAGGCTTTAATGAAAAACTGCTATGTGCTGTACATAGGACTCTAAATATGACCTTATTATTTTCCTTCCTTTTCTATTAAGTGTTACCAAAAAATTTATGCAAGCTATTTGGGCTTGAAACGACCCATTTAAACCTAATTACTAATTACACTTTAACAAAAGAAATAAAAGCTTACAAATTATTAGTCTTAAGAAATACAAAATAAGGAAGAAAGAGAAAATATTTTGTTGATCAAGAACAACTTGTCTTAACATGCTTCTTGTAACTCATCTAGGTATGATGTGTTCTTGCCCATTTTCGTCTTTATCATTTATGCACTCATAAGAGCCTAAGTCAATCCCACAAAACCATTTTATAATCTTTGTTTAAGTTGTATCTTTAGTCCATATGGGACTAAACCACCACTATCCTTGAGGCTACAATTAAGGAAGCATCAACTAAGGTAAGCTAGGGTTGATGCAATTTAAATAGTTTTCCAACACTCTCCGTCACACATATCGGCCAAGAGCATAACAAATGTAGGTGGCCAGTAATAGATCAAAGAGTTTATCATCATATAATTCAGGTTAAGAATCAAACTCAATCCCTTAAAATCAACTTAGAAGGTGAGGACTGCCCAAACATTATAAACTATATTTAAGTTATATCTCTAGTTGATATGGAACCAAACCACCACCTAAGGCTGCAATTAAGGCATCCTCCAAAGAGGCCTTCAATAAGGGGAGTTAGATTTAACACAATTTAGGTGACTTTCCAACATATATTGCTTTATAGTTTTTAGGCTTCATCATATTTCAATTTGGATTACTTTATGCTCTTGGTTACATTAAAATGTAATGAGAAGTTCATGCATTTGCTTATATTGATATATCAGAAAATATACTTGGAAATGAAGTTAGTTTGTTTGAAACTGCTATTTTGCAGATGCTTGCTTGGTAGATTCTAGCTTTTGTGGTGCAGATCTGCGTACAGCACATCTACAGGTTCACAAACTTTAATTTTTTACTTGTCTAATCAATTATTAATTTTGTTTATATAATCAATTTTGGTCTTATATGTGAGTTTCATCTGAGTTTACCATTTTTTAAATAATAAACATATTTCTTATATGTCTTGTTTTGTCATTTTATCTAGAAGAGGAACAACTGCAATGACTTTGTTGAGATATATTGTGGAAGAAACAAAAATAATCTCTCTCTATATCTATTACAACAAAGGAGCATGTATATATGTGTCTCAAATACAACGAAGATACAAAGAAATGGGCCAAGGCCCATATATTTACATTTAAAACTCCCTCTCAAGTTGGTGCATATAAATCATATGAACCAAGATTGTTATAAATATAATCAATTCTTGGACCCTATAATGATTAAGGGAAGAGCCTATTGGTAATTAAGAGTTAACAAATTGTGGTGATGTCTTCAAATGCAATCTTTCTTGGATAAAGTGACAATCTAGGGACATAATGAACATTGTCAATGTAAAGAGAGAAGTGAAAAGATGAACAATATCAACTATGAGATAGGGCCCGAGAACCATTAGCCATGGTAACAAATGGTAAAAAATCGGAAGTGGAAAGGGAAGAGATAAAAGACTTATTACCAGGGATATTATTTGTGGCTGCAAAGTCGAGGGCCCAAGGGTCGAGAGAGCAGGACTGAGTAAGACCAACAAACAGAGGGCATTCGTATGCAATAGAAGCAGTTGAACTAGATGTTTGATTTTCCTCATACCATTTCATGAACTCATGGAAGGTAGTTAGTGAATCCAAACTATCAAATGGAGTGGGGCCTAAAGCACGGGATGGAGATGGAGCAGTTTGGGCAAAAAAACAAATTTGGTAGGATGACTATGCAATGCATGACACGGGTCAATTGTATGGTGTATTTGTGCAAATGATGACATTTGGGATGACTCAAGTTTGCAAGAGCGGCGGTGATAAAAAAAAAGGCATTTCAATGGATGACTTGCATGGTACTCACAAGAGGATGCATTAAGCAGAGGTCAAAGTGGACACATTTGGGGATCCCAAAATCTGATCATGAACAATTGAATACTCTTTGAGAAGTCCATATAGAGCCATCAACATGAAGAAAGGTTGGTGCTGCTCTAATTCTTGAGCAGGAGTGGAAGTGGGAGGCAAAAATTCATTAAAAGTGGAAGAATTAGACCGAGCACCACTAGGAGAACTCATTGCACACTATAGGAGAAAGAAAGCAACTTCAGGAGACAGAAAGCATCCCCAAATAGGGTGAGAAACATCAATCGGGATTTGATCACAAAAGCAAGATTAGAGGGAAAGAGGACACAACGAGACCGACATTGGACATAGCAACTGGAAAGGAGGCCACACGTGCCACCACGCATGGTGGCTTGCGAATTTGTGAGAAGAACGTGTCCAACATGCCTCTTGTGTGTGAGGGATCAAATGGTGGTGTTGTGAGGAAGAACGGTGGTGGTGACTTCGACGGCGGATGATGGTAGAAGGAGCAAAGAGAGCGACAAAGGAGTGGTGAAGGAGGCATAAAATTGGAATGAAACACAATTTTTGAAAAACTTTTGCACTAAGAACAATGGGTCCATCGGGAAGGCACAATCTAGTTTAGGCTCTAAATACCATATTGAGATATATGAAGTGACAAAAAAATCTCTCTTAATGTCTATTACAAACAAAATACAAGATAGGCCAAGGCCAATATATTAGTTACATTCAACAAAATTCAATGTTGTCTCTTCTACTTATGTTCTATCAAAATCTAGAAATAATAGAGAAGTCACTTAAATTTCTATTTTTCTGCTACCCCACTCAGCCTAGTCAATTTTCTCTTGTCAAGCAGAATTTGTGCAAGGAAGGACCATCAATATTTTTTTAAAACAAAATCCATTATCATGAAGTTGTATTCCAAGTTTCTACTACCTCTTAGTCTCCAATTTCTATTAATGTTGAATACTGGTGTGACTTTTTATCATCTCTAATGCTTTGATGAATTAAGTTTCAAGGGATGAACTGCGAGAGAAGTTGACCCTTAGTATAATTTTATTTGGTAAATAGTCGATTTAGTACTATATGTATTGTTATATATTGTTTTTAGTACAATAAGAAAAAAAGAAACTACAATCTTAGTACAAAAAATTTAATTTATTAGTTTTGTTTAAACTCCATTAATGGTTGAGGTAATTGAACACGTGTTTGATCTTTAGTAATTGTTATGTGTGTTTATTAAAAAGAAAAATAATGTTAATATACAATTAATCTTGAAGGAGTCACCAAGAATTTTAAATTTACAAAGCAAAATGAAAAGGGTAAAAGACTCCCTTCAAGGTTAGTTGCATATTAATGTTAATTTTCCATCTAATAAACATGTGTTACAATTATTAAAGACCAAACACGTGTTCAATTATCTCAACCATTAATAAAATTCAAACAAAACTAACAGGATTAAAAAAATTGCGCTTAGACTTTAGTTTTTCTCTCTCATTATACTAAAAACGAAATATGTCAATATTTATTGTACCGAACCAACTATTTACCCAATTTATTAGTTTGAAAAGAATTGTTATCATGATGGGGTTTGATTAGGGATTTAAAAGAAGATTAGGTCAATATAAGAGATGCAAATCATTACATTTTTGGCTTGTTTGATTGAGTTGAAGGAGAGAATTAATGTGGTATGTTTGGTGAGAAGCTAAAAGAGAAGAATTAATTTAAAATTTTTTTAGTACCCACTTGTACTATTTCTCGCTTGATTCTACTAATCTCTATATTTCTCATTGTCTCCTATCAAATCAACCAAATTACACAACTTTCAAAAAACTCTACCAATTTCTACTCTACTAGACTAAATATTCAGTTTTATTTCTTACTAATTTTTTTTTTTTGTTTCACTTTGTTTATTCTCTCTTTCCATTCCCTCTATTTCTCTCTTCATAATCAGAAGGGCATTTATGAAAAATGCATCGTATTTGTAGAAACTATGGATTGAAATGAATCTGTAACTGCATATCCTATTACTGTCATGCGTGCCCAAAAGCCAAAATGTATGAATTATTATTTATACCCACATAGACAATTGTATTCAAGGATGGTTAATATAAGGCAGCTTTAGGATTTCTGAGTTATGAAAAAAATAGGAATTGTTTATAAATCAAGCAAGTGATGGACTAAGCTTAATTATATTTAAATCTGTTGTGTATGTGCTCTCTTTAGTTGTCAAGGTTTTAGTGGCAAATGGTAGTTTTCATTATAATATATTTTAACAGATGGATATTTTTTATTTTTAGAGATGGGTTTTATCTTGAATCTTGATAAAAGCAGCTTTAATGTCGTGTCTTGATTAAAAGTATGTGATAATAATTAATCAGTGTCTTTTTTAACTTAACAGAATGCAGATCTTACCAATGCCAATCTAGAGGGAGCCGTTTTGGAAGGAGCTAACTTGAAGGTAAAATGCTCTGGACCTGTATTATGAACATATATAATAGGCTCAAAGATGGTTTTACACTACATAAGAAAAAAGGTGTAGGTGATTTATCCACTATTTTCTCAAAAGCATGAGGGTAGCCTAACCAATGCTAATCTAGAGTGTATCACCCTATAGATTGGCCTTTCTACGCCCAAATAGATGCCTTTTAACTTCCTATCAATACTCAAAGTCATCACTCAAACCCTCCGATAATAATCCCCCTTTCATTTGGTTAAGCTCTCTCCATTTATACCCATTTTCTCTCACCCCCTTTTGTCCCCAACTGCATGATTCTTGCATAACCTTGGTCCTAACATCAAAGATACACAGAGCCCTTATAAAATACATGAATTAGTTAAGATATGAATCAATCTCTTAAGCATTCTTTATCATATTTTCATTCTCAAGTGTTTGTGGAGTATTTAAATTTAGAAATAAAATGTAATTTTATTAAACATAAGGGTCTGTGTTAGGCCCATAAATCATGTTGTCAGTGGTTGTGTAGTAAGAGAGTTTGCTTTCTTTTTTGTTTTACTTGCGTAGTGGATATTTCCTATTTGTAAGGAGATTGTTTCAGTCTAGTCATTTTATCTGTCTGTTGGATTTTCTCATATCCCTCTCTGATAAGATATAATTATCAATACCAGTTTAGTCATTTCCCACATTTGATACCTTGCTTCCTATAAGTTTGTCAGTTTAATTTACTAAATTATTACTGATTTTCAGTTCATTTTCTTTTTTCAAATAAGTTCATGGCTGGGTGAAATGAAATGTTAAATCTTATTTTGGTCTACTTTAATATCAATTCCCTTTTTTTTTCTAGGGGGCAAAACTGTACAACGCTAACTTGAAGGGTGCAAACCTTCAACGAGCTTATCTCAGTCATCTTAATCTTCGACATACGGTATGTTAAATAGCTGCATTTTTCATAATTCTTATGAGTTTCTTTGCTATTTATGATATTGTAGATTGGCTAATCAATATTTTCCATTTAACTAATTCATCTGTTATGGTCCTGACATTGCTCCTTTGAAAATTTTAATGTCCAAGTCCAATGATATGAATTGGAGTGGGGAATGTTTGTACTATATTTTGTTGTGCTGCTGTTGCCAATAACTGATGGATGCCTCTAAAATGTAAACAACTGATTTTGAAAATGTAGTTTAAATGAATCTGAACTGAACATATAAGCATTTCAGTTCAAGGTGGCTGGCTGCTATGTTATTCAAGTGTGTTCCACACTAACCATTCTTGTTGATCAGTGGACACTTGGCTGAACCAGAGTTTATTTACCAAGTATGGGAAACTGAATCACACATCATGGAGAACTTCTATATGATCTGTTGTTTCCAACATAAAACTAATAACTGTAGTCAAAATGACAAATTTTAGGCAATGGAATAAATACCTTGCTAGATCAGATTTGTGGTTTTCAAATTCCCATTGTTTTAATGCTTCTTTTGTTAGCTCCGTATGGTTAGAGTGGGTGGAAAATTATGGCGAGTATATTTTTCTGTTCAAAAGTACATAAGTTAACACATTTTCTTCTTCCTTTTTATGTTACTCAGCAATTGGAAGGTGCGAGGCTTGATGGTGCCAATTTGCTTGGAGCAATCAGATAATATTTGTGCAGAAAATTAAAAAAAAGGGAATTTGGAATATGGCTATAAAATGTCAATACTAGATGAGTGAACTTGGGAATTTGAAAGTTATCTGGTAAATATGCGTAAGTATTAGTGCTGCTTTGTGAGGTTGATATTTGTGTTCTGTGTGCTGATATTGTGAGATGAAGCCGTTTAGGCTGTTGTTCATATTTTGTATTGATTCTGGTTTTTGGCTTTTCCTAAGTACCCAGAATATTACTATTTATATTATGTGAACTATCTTGTGTACAGCGCATGGCTGATAAAAAGCTCGTATTTATGAAATTGTGATTGCCTTGCATGGTCATGTATGAATGAAGTTTTTGGCTAATTTTTTGGATTTGTACACATCATTAGAGATTTGAACTTAAATATATTGTTGATCTTTGAAATATACTTCTATTTTGTTTTTAGTCTTTTAAAAACTATTAATTTGCTAGTCTTTTTGATATATTATTTTGAAAAATATCTCATAGATTAAAACTAAATCTTTGATAGCGGAAAGGAACTCTATAGAGATTAAAAGTTGCATCCGATTATATTTTAGAAATAAATAGATATTTAAATCATAGATTTATTGTTTACAAATTTTTTGTAAATTTTTATTCTTTTAAATCTTCGATCTTTCACAAATGAATTAATAAATACTTTCTCTCAAACGAAAATCTCATCATATAAAATACTTCTCATTGTAGTATATTATATGTTATATGTTATTTTCTCTAAATCTAATTAGTACTTATTTTCAAATTCATCATTAATCTCTAGTTAGAAGTATGGATTGAGTAAGAGGGGATGCATTCAACTTTTAAAGATTTTAATATTTTTTACAAATAAATTAAAACTAACCTTAAATCAACTAGTACTTCAAAAGGTTTAGTTGAAAAAAATGTTATTTGTAATGTTCTTCGATCTTTGGTATCCATGCAATATAAATTCACTTGAAATATAGGTTCTAAGAGATGAGAGAAAATAATATGAATTATACTAGTTTTTCTTTGGAAACAAGTTATGTTCAATCCTATAATCACTAACAATTCTATCACACTTATTGATGGAGGACAATTCTCACTTTCCAAGCCATCATCCTTAAAATTAAGAGCAGAGAACAATTTTAAGATGTACAAAATAAATGTCTATAAAACATGTAAAAAGTATAGTAGACAACACTTATTGATGGAGGATCATCCTCACATCCCAAGCCATCATACTCAAAGCTAAGAGCAGATAATAGTCCCAAGATAAATATATGTTTTAACTTGTATAAAACATGTAAAAAGTAGAGTAAATATTTTCTTAGATCTTGTATTTCTAGGTCATTTATAGAGTAGGTTTTTAAATAATTCAAAGACACTCTAGAAATCCTCACTTGTCATGCAAGAAAGGATTTCTAGAGCATCTTAGGAGGCTTGGGCGATACCTCTTTAAGCTACTAGAGCTCACCATGGTTAAGCTTGCTTAACTTGAGTTATGGTAGCTAAAGAAGCAATCTAACTTCATCCTTTTTCACCTATAAATAGGTGACTTCTATTTGTATTCAAATTTGGAATTAAGTGAATGAAACCTCAGACCACATTCACCATAAGGCAAATACTTCCTATACCAGATCATTTTTAACCTGCACCCAACATATTTTTTTATTTTCCAAAAATGCCCTTAATTCTGGAAATAAAAATTTGGAATTGAAAATAATATATTCCGGAAAAATAAATCCGGAAGTGATTATTGAGTTTCAGAAATAAAAATCTGGAAACAAAAATTAAAATTCTATTTTGGACAAAAAAATCCAGAATTAAAAATAATACATTTCGGAAAAAAAAATCTGGAAAAGAGATTATTGTGTTTCGGAAATGAAAATCCAAAAACAAAAATGAAAAATTCATTTTGGAAAAAAAAAAATCTGGAACACATTTCGGAAATTTTTTTTATAGACAGTTTCGTCTTTTCCGCTGAAATCGGGTGTAGTGATATGGTGCAGGAAGCAATTGCCCCACCATAATTCTCTCTTTTGCTAGAGAGTCTAAAGGCCCAGTGAAACCCAAAACCCTAGGGAGTTGGCCAACACTCTGCTTAATTTCAGCACCAAAACCACCTTAATTCTTCACCAATTCTTCATTATATTTGGTGCATCTTTCACAATCTTCCGCAGCTCATCAATTCTAACTCCTCCACGGTTGAAGTGGGATTACATCAGGTAGAGCATCAAGATCCAAAGGACACCGTTTCAAGCTAAGCCATTTTCTTTAAAAAATTTGGTCCAACACTTGTTTTTCAATTTTAACCATTCATAACCCTTTCCCACCATTTAATTTGTCTTTTCCACCATTTAAAATCACATACAAACAATTTAATTGGTAAAAAGTGTCTTAAATCACAAAACAACTCCATCAAACACTTGTTCTTCCCTTCTATGACATAACCTCACTATTTGTAAGTGTTCTTGTTGTTTTTCAATTTTAATCGGTTCTTTTGTTGCTTTCTTCCATAAATCACCGTTTATAATTAGTATTCTTCCATTTAATCGGTTTAGTTTCCATTTTAATCGGGAAAACATGCTTCAATCTGTTCATTCATCAATCCGCATGAAAACCTGCAAAAAAGTAGTTTAGGATTTCGTTGTTTTCATTTGTTCTTGCTTAATTCTTGTTGTTTTCCATGTTTAATTCCTTTCTTATGTTTGTTTGAGTTTTCTTCATTGTTTCCAAGCTTTGCATGTTACTTATTACGTATGTTGAATGTAACGGGCTTAGCCCATAGTTTATATTATTATGTTATTGATTTTTTTTTTATTTTCATATATAAATAAACACCTGTGTGTATTTTACATAAGGAATATCAATCATATATTTATTTTCTTTATTCTTAATATGGTATCTAGAGCCTAGGGTTAAGATTCAATTGTTTTTTGGGTGAACACACTGTTCACTAGGCGTCGCCCTACCGCCACCCTCTGTCGTCGGAGCCACCATCGTCAGAATCTCGTCGAAGTTATCATCGTCGGAATCTCACTAGAGTCCTCATCATTGGAATCTTGTCAGAATATCGTCAGATCCGCTACTGCTGTCGCTGTTGTCACCAATTGGATGACAACTAGATCTATGGATTCATCTCCTACCACTATGCCGCCGACAATTGGATCTATGGCTTCTTCAGTTGCCACTATTCCCAATCCATCAATCGATACTAATTATGTGAATGTTGATCTTTCTATTGACAAATTGGATGGAACTAATGAAAATTGAGCCTCAAATATTAAATTATGGTTGAAGAGTTAAGATTATGTTGATCATGTTACCCAATGTGTTCGCAATGTTGTTGCAAATGGGGCTTCCCGTTGGTTGAAAATTGATGTTCAATTATGCATTGTTATTAAATCTACTATTCACTCATCTTTAAAATATTTTTTTCGTGTTTTTGAGACGTGTTCATAATTTGGGAACATGCAAAATTATTATACACCAATGATACTTAATGTCTTTATGGTGTGTGTCAAAATCTGCTTACCATTGTTGCTTCCAAACGTCTTGATTACAATGAAAAAATATTTGGGTAAACTACATGCTCTTCTTCATGATTTTAATGAATTATTGCCTCTTGCCTCCTACCTCTACTCCTTCTCAAGAACAAGAGAAACGATTCAAGTTCTTCTTATTATTTGGCTTACATGGCCTTCTTGATGTTATTCTCATATCCGTGATCAAATTTTGGGATCTCCTGTTGTTCCCAATTTTACTTCCACGTGTTCTACCCTTCTGCGTGTGCCAGATAAACACATCATTGATATACCTTTTCCAGTTCTCTTCTGCTTTAATCTCTCAGCGTTATGATTGCACTCGCTCTTACAAGCCTGGCAAAGGGCGTCACAAGTGTGACCATTGTGGTGAACTTGGCCACAAAACTGATCGGTGTTATGCCTTACATGGTTTTTCTCCTAAATTTGTTGCGGTTGCCCAAACTGTTCCAGTGCAACCTTCTACTATGAACCTTACTTCATATGATATCTCAGGCCAACCTGCAATTTTTAATGAATTTTTTAAATGGTATAAGGATCGTCATAACTCTGGTTCCACTGCTTTTGTTGCACATTCAACTACACCTTTTCCTGGCCTTACGCATTGAAATTCTCTTGGTCCTTGGTTTCTCAACTCAGGTGCCACATATCATATTACTGGTAATAAATTATTTTTTTTTTCTCTTCTTTGTCTATGTCCAGTTATTTACCATCCTTTACCATGACCAATGGCTCTAGGGTTTCATCCCACGGTGTTGGTACTATTCATCTTCTTCCTTCTTTATCTATTGATAATGTTCTTTATGTTCCTAGGTATCCCTTTAACTTATTATCCATTAGTTGTCTAACCCGTTTCCTTGATTGTGTTATTTCTTTTACCAAAGATTCTATTTGTTTATAGGATCGAAGTTCAGGACAGATGATTGACATCAGATATGAGTCTCATGGTCTTTACCACCTATGAACATCTGCACATGTTGACACGGTTATGGATACTCCATCTCTTATTTATGTTCAGCTAGGTCATCGTAGTCTTGCTAAGATGCAACACCTTGTTCCAAGTTTGTCCAAAGTGTCTAGTTTTTCTTGTGAGTCGTGTCATTTAGGTAAATAAAGTCACAGTTCTTTTCCTAGTAGTGTCTCACAACGTGCTTCATCCCCTTTTGCATTAGTTGACTCTGACATTTGGGGACCAAGTCGTGTGAAGTCTAATTTATGATATAAGTATTTTGTTACTTTTATTGATGATTATTCAATATGTACTTGGTTATTTTTAATGAAATCTCGTTATTAGCTGTTTTCTATATTTTAAACTTTTTATAACAAAATTAAAAATCAATTTGGAGTTTCAATTTGAACCTTACACAATGATAATGCTCGTGAATATCTTTCTCATTATTTTACCACTTTTATGAAATCTCATGACATTCTTCATCAAACCTCATGTGCTTATACCCTTTAACAAATTGGGGTGGTTGAGCGCAATAATAGATACCTTGCTAAAACTACTTGTACAATGTTACTTTCATTGTGATGTTCCTCAACATTTTTTAGGTGATGTTGTTCTTAGTGCATGTTATCTAATTAATTGTATGTCATCTTCGGTTTTAGAGAATAAAATTATACATTCTATTTATTTTTTCATGAACCTCTTCATCCTTTACCACCTAAAGTTTTTAGGTCTACATGCTATGTTCACAACTTTTGTCCTAGTCTAGATAAATTATCCACTAGGTCACACAAATGTGTATTTTTAGGGTTTACTAGATCTTAAAAAGGATATAAATGTTTTTCACTCTCTTTTAACCATTATTTCATTTTTTGCAGATGTCACCTTCACTAAGTCTTTTTTAATTTATTTATTTTAAGCCTTTATCTTCTCCTGTGTCTCCATTTGAACAAGTACATATTCTAGTTGTCTTTGATCCTCTTTTTATCTCTAGTAATTATCTTCCTCCACCATGTCTTCAAGTTTACAATCGTCATTAGTCTTCCCATCGTCCACAGGATGACTCTCTTCTAGTTCCAGATCCTCCGTCCCTTCTGACTCCAATAGTTGAACCTGATACTCCCATTTCCATCCTTAAAGGTATAAATTCTACCCGTAATCCCTATCCACGTTATAATGCTTTAAGCTAGCACCAACTATCTAAACCTTTCTATACCTGCATTTCGTTTATTTTTTTGTGTCCATTCCAAAGTCTGTAGATGATGCCTTAGCTCATCTTGGTTGGCGTGAGACCATGCTTGATGAAATGAGTGTGCTTCAGAACAATGGAACTTGGGACCTCGTTCCTTTACCTTTTGGGAAATCTGTTGTTGGTTGCAGGTGGGGTTTTGTTATAAAAATTGGTCTTAATGGTACTATTGATCGTCTCAAGCTCGTCTTGTGGCCTAGGGTTATACCAAAATTTTTGGTTTAGTCGATGGTGATAATTTTTTTTTCCAATAGCAAAGATGACTTCAGTTCGCTTATTTATAGCCATGGTGCTCTTCAACAATGGCCTCTTTATCAACTGGATGAAAAAATGCCTTTCTTAATGGGGATTTGTCGGAAGGAATTTATATGGAGTAACCTCCTGGCTTTTTTATTCAAGGGGAGTCTTCTGGATTGGTATGTCGTCTCCGCAAATCCTTATATGGTCTTAAGAAGTCTCCTGGCTTGGTTTGAAAAATTTAGCAAAGTTGTTCAATAGTTTGGTATGACTCGTAGTGAAGTAGATCATTCAAGTTTTTTATCGTCACTCGAGTGTTGGGTGTATCTATCTTGTAGCATATGTTGATTACATTGTGCTTACAGACAATGATCACCATGCCATATTACAGGTAAAACAACACCTTTGTCAACACTTTCAGACCAAAGATCTTGGCAAACCCAAATATTTTTGGGATTGAGGTAGCATAATCAAACAATGGTATTATTATTTCTCAGAGGAAGTACACATTGGATATTTTGGAGGAAACTGTTGAGACACCTATGGATCCTAATGTCAAAATCCCATCTATTCAAGGAAAGCCTAACTCAGATCCTAAGAAGTACAAAAGATTAGTTGGAAAATCGAACTATCTTACGGTCACTCGTCTAGATCATTGGATTGCAATCATTCGTATATGAGTTGTTAGTGTGGTGAGTCAATTCTTTAATTCAACATGTGTTGATCATTGGATTGCAATCATTCGTATATTGAAATACATTAAAGGTTCTCCTGGAAAAGGCTTGTTATATGGTCACAATAATCATACTAAAGTTGTATGTTATTCAGATGCTGATTAGGCTAGGTCTATGTTTGATAGAAGATCTACCTTCAGATATTGTGTTTCTATTGGTAATAATTTAATTTCTTGGAAGAGCAAGAAACAAAATGTTGTGGCAAGATCAAGTGCTAAAGCGGAATAAATAGTTATGGCTTCAACTACTTGTGAGCTTATTTGGCTTAAACAATTACTCAAAGAATTGCAATTTGGAGAAGTCAATCAAATGACATTCATTTGTGAAAATCAAGCTGCTCTTCATATTAGCTCAAATCCTGTGTTCCATGAAAGGACTAAACATATTGAGATTGATTGTCATTTCATTCGAGAAAATATTGTGTCTAGAGACATCAAGATTGAATTTGTCAATTAGCTGATATTTTCACTAGATCTTTATGGGGACCTAGAATTGATTATATTTGTAACACATTTGGTACATATGATTTATATGGACCAACTTGAGGGGGAGTGTTGAATGTAATGGGCTTAGCCCGTAGTCTATATTATTATGTTATTATGTTATTGATTTCGTTATTATTCATCTATAAATAATCACCCCTAAGTGTGTATTTTACACAAGGGATATCAATCCTATATTTATTTTCTTTATTCTTAATAACGTCTTACTTTTGCTTAATTTGTCACTTACATTAAGTATTTCAACCATAATCCAAATTGTTTGATAATTGTTCATAGATGCACTCCAACTATTTAAGAAAATTCCTTTGCATGTTTCAATAGTATAAGCTTTGGTGCTTCTTTGTTTTTCAGATTTTGAGTCTTTAAACTTATTATTTGTTCCTTCATAATTTCCTATATGTCTTGTAGTATTATTCCTTAATTCATTAGATTCCTTCCATTTCCATAATTGTAGTACTTTGACCTAAAAGTGAAAATTTATTTTGAATTCATTTTATGTCCAAACCTTGCAAAAAAATTAATATGAGAGCTTTAACATATCTAGTTAAAAAGGCATGTCCAAATATCAAATACAAAAACATAAACAAATCACAAAAGTCAGGACGTTGATTGCGTTTGACTAAGCATTCTAATGTGTAGTTTGCTCTTTGTTTGAAAATTATTGCACCTAATTCCTTTGGTGTTTCACACTAAAAATTTTACCATTATTACTTATTGTGTTACCTTGTTCTGGTTAAAATTTGAGTTTCAAATTCGTAGTCTAAAATTGCAATAAATGTTTAGAACAACCCTTGCTAACATTGACCTTAAACTTTCTCAGTGGTGACTAAAGCCTTACTATACATCAAATTGTTTTATTTGTTTCTCATTGAATAAACATCCATTTAACTTCAAATTTGTTGCGCTTTGTCACTTGTTAAGTTGAGATTCTACAATAAAATTTTCACCACCAAAAATGCTATGGAAAAATTATTACAAATTCTTGAATAGTTTGTGTCAACCTATTATATCACAAAATTTTAAGTAATATTTTTTTAGAATTAATGGCTTAAATAAGCAATCAAGGAAGTCAATCAAACAATGTAAAAGAAACTGTTTGCAGAATTTCAATCGGTTGAAACTTCGTTTTAACTGGTTGTTTATAGGAAATAACAAATACAAGAATCATGAAAGGAACATAATACACATGAGTTTACAGGAAACACAAAGCTCCTAAGATCAGGCCTTGAACCAGAGCAAAGCTATTCAACAATCTTGCAAAAAACTCTTGAAAAACTTTTCAAAATCAATCTCAATCTCATTGTATTTGACATCTTGTTGTTGTATTTTGTTTTGAAAGTAAAACCATTTTATAGCTCTCAAAACTAGCCATTCAAGGCAACAACCATGAGCCAAAACAATTAAGATTTGATTACAAAACAGATTAACAGGTTTTCAAAAAGTTGTTATGAAAATGTGACAATCAACCGGTTGAAAAGTCGTTTTAACGGGTTGAATTGATTAGTTAGTTATTTAACCAAGTCAAAAACACTTTTATAATCTTCAAACAAGCCAAGTGACAAACAACCGATTATTTCGAGGTTTCAACCGATTGTTTTTCTCTTTGCTTAGAAAAACACTTTTCCCTTTTGAAATAGATTGAGCAAGCTTGTGCAAGAGACAATGAATGATTTGTACAAGAATTCTAAACAACTTAAACTAAGCCCAAATCAAAAGCAACACAACTTCAACCTTCATCATAGATTTGAAACATCAAAACTCCCATGCTCTACATTTTTTTTCTTTGTATTTCTCTTTATAAGTCAATTGTCTGGGAAAATGCTCCAAAAGACAATCTCAATAAAACTTTGTAATAATAACACGTGCATTAGTGTCACAGTCTGTTAGTGGGCTCTATGTAATTGCACTATCATTATAAGATTCGTTTATTTTTTTTCCACTTGCATTTATTTCCTTGTTTTATTTTCAATATTATATTCTTTCCTTTATTTTCTTGATTTTACGCCTCTGTGATACGTAGGTTTTTCTGTTCTTTGCTTATAGACCTTCCATTGGTTTTAGGTGTTCATTTGCGCATTCACACACATACTTAGGCTTCAAAATTGTTTTGAAGTCCTATATGAGATAAACTCTGACTAAAAAAAATCCTGATACTAAAGTAGTCCATTGAGACTAACGTCACTTTCATATTCTTTGATTAAATCCACTAAAAATAAGAATATGTGTATTAGACTTTGAGGTATTTCGTATTTAACAACTTTACAGTTATTAAAACTGATTTTAATAAGATGAAGTAAAATCGCATGAAGTTGCGTTACTTATTAGTCAACTAAAATAAATTAAAAGTGAACTTTTAGTCATTTTATTGAATTAAAATAATTTTAGTAAGCTAAAATATACATAAATTCATTTCTGAATTGGTTAAGTAATTTTAGTTAATTAAAAAAATTAATAACTAAACTGCTAAAACACTTTTTAATTTACTAAAAAGGATCTAAACATTTTAATAGACTATTAACACTTCTATAAGCCATTTTATTCAAATCTTACCAAGGTCAATGAATGAAAACTTACTTGCTACACTTAAAACAACAAAGTTATAACTCAAACACTAGATTAGTTCTAAGATAAAACTTTTATCAAATTCAAGTGGTTAGCATATTAAACCAACTAACTCATGCTTGATCTTTAATATTAAATTCTCTTCGTGTATGTGTACATGTGTATATAATAACAACAAGAAGAGTTTAGATGAAAGAAAATTAATAATATTAAGTTTACTTAAATTTCAGAAGTAATATGTGATTGAACCAAAAGTATAATTGAATCAATCTTTTTATAAGATTTAAGACAATTGTCACTAGTTTAGAAAAAAGATTTTAAAATATTTTTAGAAGACTTGTGAAAAGATAAGATGAGCTGGTACATGTGCAATAGCTCAGGCAAGAGACACTTATTTTTTTTTTTTTTTAATAATGGTTCAATCTAACTGGATTACATCACTTCTCCTTTAAGAATATAATCAAACTAATTACACAACTATTCTCAATTACATCTATTATATATCATGTAAATAATGTAACTCCTAACTACCTCCTTTATCTTTCTCTAAGAGAAGGAATATATTTTACTTTAAATCAATTCTAGCTTTCACGACTATTTTATATTTTTCACTCCTGGATATAACAAGAAATGTTGTTTGAAGATTACATGGATAATGTTAACAAGTTAGATGATTCAGTAACCACTAGACGGTCCAGTAGTTGCTAGACAGTCTATCACCCATTAGACAGTCTCGTGATATGAGAGTCTATAAGTTTTGATGATAACAAAAACTATAAGATGTGTTAATTATTCTAAAAAAGTTCATTAGTGTGCATAACAAGTCAAACACATCTCAAACCGTCTATAAAGGTGTAACCTATTAGAAGGTCCTGCAGTATTAAAATGGTTAGACAAACAATCTTTGATTTAATGAAAGAATAATCAAAGTAGAAAACATTGGCCAATTAGACAATTCACATGTGAATAAGCGCTCCAAACAATCCTATAAAAGATATGAAGGTCACACTAGAAAATATTGTAAGTTGATCTCAATAAGCAAGATGAGCAAGACTCACTAGATGATCTCACTGAAGTAAACATACCAGATTGATCTAATAGTAGAAGATCACACCAGATGGTTTAGTTAGACATTCCCTAAAGGCATATCAACACAGACGACTCAAAAGCCCAAGGAAAGTATATCAATACAATTTTTATTGACATACTAGACGATATTTGGAGCTTATAAATGACAAACAACCATTTTGTCTTCTACGCGTTAGACAATCTAACGTATCAAGGAGTGTCTATACTTGACTTTTACATTTTGAGAATGTTTTTTTGACACCGCGTTAATGTTCTCAAACCTTATTTGATGATTTGAATTCATATAAAACAAATTTTTCAAATAAGATAATTGATTGAATTAGTTTGGAAAGTTTTGGCAGTTCTAAATGTAAAATAAAGTATATCGAAAACTCTAAATATTGAGTGTCTTAATGATTTGTGAATGAAATACACTTTCTATATTGATTATAAACCATTTCAAGTAAAATTATGCCTTAAGGATTAAGTTTAAGACTATTTTAGAAAGTTTTCGAATGAATAATGTATTACTAGAAAGATTTCGAAAAGTAGAGACACACATATTCACTACTTTAAAGAGTTTTTCAAAAATATATTATGGAAATATATCCAAGGTAAAATATGATTATCTATCAACATTTAAATCTTGTATTAACTTGGAAACAATTTGAAAATGCATTTACAATGGAAATTCTAGAAATAGAAGGTCTTGATAATTCAAAACTATAAAAGATATTGCTTTAGTGATACTCGTGCTTTATTATGATACTCATAATGTTGCTGAAAATGTTTTAGGAGCAATTGGCTCCAAAAATTTGTAGGTACAATTGGATAAAAAATGGAGGGTTGAATGGAGTATAAACTCATTTAAATTTTATCAAAACACGATCAAGCACAAATGATAAAAGATAAAGAGAAGGGAAACGTATGCACAAAGATTTATACTAGTTCACCCTAGACACCAGGGCTACGTCCAATCCACTCAAGCAACCCGCTTAAAAACCTTTACTAATTATTATCCACCTTTCCAGGTAACAAGTATTCTCCACCTCTCCAGGTAACAAGTATTATCCATCTCTCCAGATAACCAATATTTTCCACCTCTCCAGGTGACAAGTATTATCCACCTCTCCAAGTAATAAGTATTAAACACTTTTCTAAGAAAACAATCTTAATCTCCTTCTAAGACCAAGACCTCTCAACAAGTGAGAAACACTATCAAACATAGAGTAAACGTGAAAACTCACAAGGTAATATTCAAAAGTGAAAGATTTACAATACAAGGCTCACTCTAGAAACAATTTGTGGTCTAAACAACAAATATGAAAATTATCTCTCAAGTACTAAACACACTAAAAAAAAAACGCTTGATCGCTTGTAGTAATCTTGGATGCTTGTATTTGTGTGTTCTTCTTCACCTTCAAGGTCTTTATATAACACTTCATATTTTGACCTTTGAGACTTTGATTCTTCTCTTTGTTCACAGAGTTGTTAGACGCTGGATATGGAAATTTTTGCTCTTGATTGATTCTTCTACATCTTGGACTTGAATTGTATTTGAATTGCTTCTTCTTTCAGTCCCGATGTGAACTATGAGTCTTCATTACTTTGATATTCAAAATCTTTATCAATACTTTTTATTTAATTTCATTGTTTATCATCTATCTTTGCATTGGGCTGGATATAGAAACTTTAGCTTTGGTTGTTTTCTGTGCGTTTTTGAGCATGTCAAACATTTTGAATTGTTTCCTTTTGTTCCTTTGATATGAACGTTGATCCTTCATATATTTGTGACTTGATATTAAGTTGAATAATCATATTGATATTCAACTTCTATGCAATAGATGCTTGATATGGAAACATTTTTTGTGTTGATATCTTCCCATCTTTGCCATTTGTAGTTTTGTTCAATGTTCTTTGAGATGTATTTGAATGTTGGATGTTGGATGTAATTTTGGATTTGATTTGAATCTTGTTATCCACTTTGAGCTCTATTGCATTTGAAGTTAATTATGAAAGTTTTAGCTTGCGTTTTTAATGCCTTTTCTCTTCGTTATTTGTATTAGCTTTGAATGTCTTCAATTTCCTCCCAAGAATCTCATTATGCAATAACTCCATTATGCATTATACGCTCAATAAGGAAACTTGTTCACGTTCTCCTCTGCTTCTTGATGGTTCACTTGATCGTCTAGCACATGATCATCGTATGATACATTCATTTGGTCATCGTCGGGTCCATGTAACGCTCATGCTTCATATGTTATTCTCAGAGTATTGTCCAACACGTGCCTTGATAGCATCATTTGCCTTTCATTTTTTACACGTTCTTCCTTAACAACACAGTCTATTGAGTTCCCTTTTGTAGACATTGTCTACTAATTTGATGAGACCTTTTGATATAGCTCTTGTATGTTATGACCATCGTTTGTCACTTCCATTTGATGCTAAGTTTGTACCATCATCTGGTGCTTTCATTTTCAGTCCCTTATGTGTTAGATTGTCTGACATGTTTGTTTTGTGTGACACTTGCTTGTATTGACATTCAACGTGTGTAGGCCTTTTCAAACACTTTGCACATACCGTCTGGTGTAGGCTTTTTCGTAAATGCATTTTATTATGAGCCTTGTGACGTTTGATTGTACATGTCATTTGTACACATCGTCTGACATGTTCTCCTAACAAGTTCTTGTGTTGATAAACCGTCTATTGTCTTTCTAAGAACTATTGTCACTACAAGAAAATCATGAAATAGAAACAAATTTTTAGAGACCAAAATAATTAGTTGCAATAGTAACTAAATTGAAGACCATTTTAGAAACTAATTTTTTTTTTGGTTTCTAAATTAGTTTCTATTATTGTTAAATAGTTTTTAAATTGGTATCTAATTAGCAACTAAGGTTTTAGAGACCAAATTTAGAAACTAAATAATTGGTAGTTAAAAATTTGGTTGCTAATTAGATACCAATTTAGAAACTATTTAACAATAATAGAAACAAATTTAGAAACCAATTTTTTATTTAGTTTCTAAAATGGTCTCTAATTTAGTTACTATTACAACTAATTATTTTGATCTCTAAAAATTAGTTTCTATTTCATGATTTTCTTGTAGTGGGCACACTTAATAATTATTTGTTTAGAATACTTAACATACCTTATAGTGTTTGTTAATATATAAACATTTTCTCTTAAAAGATGTCTTATGGAATGGAAGATCATCTAATGCCTCAACAATCTCCCATTTTCGATGATGACAAAACCTTTTAAGGGTCATGCATATAATTTTTTAAGGGTCATGCATATAATTTTGACAACTATGTGCGAACCAACACACAAATAAAGTCTTTATTCGTTAAATGAATTTATTACACCCGAAAAGGAATATGAGGGAAATTAAAAAACAAAGAAATTATTATCTTTCTAGGAAGGAAAGAAGTTATCTGTGGTGCGAGGTGAAGGGGTTTAGAAGAGTCTAAGCTGTGGAGCGCTTAAGGGACTTAGGTTGGGTACACCATTATGAGGTCTAGGCAATTTTATTTATAACATTGATCAAATTCTGGAAATGGGTACCAGAATAAGGCCAATTAATTTTCAATCTACTATAAATATAAATACAGAATTTCCTCAATTTAAATATTTTATTATAGAAGAAAAATTAAAATAGTTGGGAAGATGAAATAATAATAAAAGTAATTTTAAAAGGTTATTAAACTTAACAAATGTTCATAAAATCCACTAGTTGAATGTGTTCGTGGCCAGTGTTAATTTAAAAATTAAATATAAATAATGATAACAATATATATATA
>Ga0123341_1000109_pt1 | contig 36496 bp, 37 predicted proteins | sample Turbeapinknodule_FD_89959 | JGI IMG/M metagenome (GOLD analysis project Ga0123341, IMG submission 89959) | Root nodule microbial communities of legume samples collected from Mexico - Turtle bean Mexico pink nodule | ecosystem: Host-associated > Plants > Roots > Nodule | place: Mexico: Nepantla...
ACTATTTCACGCCGGGCAACCTGACGGCGCTCAGGGAGCTGGCGCTGCGCAAGACCGCCCAGCGCGTCGACGACCAGTTGCTCACCCATATGCAGGCCCATGCCATCTCGGGTCCCTGGGCGGCGGGCGAACGCGTCCTCGTCTCGGTCGACCATCACCCGCGCTCGGCGTCGCTGGTGCGCTATGCCGCCCGCATGGCCTCGCGCCTGCGCGCGCCCTGGGCCGCCGTCTATATCGAGACCAACCGTTCGATCAATCTGACGGAAACCGAACGCGATACCATTGCCGCCACGCTGCGGCTTGCCGAGCAGCTCGGCGGTGAGGCGCTGACCATTCCCGGCCGCGAGGTGGCCGAAGAGCTCGTCCGCCATGCCAGCGCCAATAACGTCACCCATATCGTCATCGGCGCCCCGAAAAAGCCGAGCTGGCGCGACTGGTGGAGCCGCTCGATTACCGACGAGCTGATCCGCAAGACCGGCGAGATCAGCGTCCATGTCATCTCCGGTACGGAGAAGGACGGCACCACCGCGCGCGGCATCAAGGCGGCCGCCACGCCGCCGCAGCTGGATTTCAGAGCCTATCTGCTGGCAACCGGTTATGTCGCCATCGCGCTCGGCGTCAGTATCGTGCTCGACCAGGTGCTCGACGTGCGCAACCTCGCTCTCGTCTTCCTGATGGCGGTGCTGACCTCCGCCGTCCTGCACGGCCTGCGGCCGGCGCTTTACAGCTGCATCCTCGGCGCGCTGTCCTTCAACTTCTTCTTCCTGCCGCCGCGCTACACGCTGACGATCAGCGATCCGGAAAGCGTGCTTGCCTTTTTCTTCTTCCTCGGTGTCGCCATCATCGCCAGCAATCTGACCGCGACCGTGCAGCGCCAGGCCGCCGCGGCCCGGCAGCGGGCGCGCACGACCGAGGATCTCTATCTCTTCTCCAAGAAACTCGCCGGCACCGGCACGCTCGACGACGTGCTCTGGGCAACCGCCTTCCAGCTCGCCTCGATGCTGAAGGTCCGCGTCGTTCTACTGCTGCCGGAAGACGGCAGCATCGCCGTCAAGGCCGGCTATCCGCCCGACGACACGCTCGACGATGCCGATATCGCCGCTGCCCGCTGGGCCTGGGAGCACAATCACGCCGCCGGCCGCGGCGCCGATACGCTGCCCGGCGCCAAGCGCCTCTACGTGCCGCTCAGAACCGGACGCACCGCCGTCGGCGTCATCGGCCTCGACAGTGATCGCCGCGACGGGCCGCTGCTGACGCCCGAACAGCAGCGGCTGCTCGATGCGCTGGCCGACCAGGCGGCCCTTGCCATCGAACGCATCCAGCTCGTCGCCGATGTCGACCGGGCAAGGCTTGCGGCCGAAGCCGACCGGCTGCGTTCGGCCCTGCTGACGTCGATCTCGCACGACCTGAAGACGCCGCTTGCCGCCATCCTCGGCGCCGCCGGCACGCTACGCGACTATTTCGCCGCCATGCCGGAGGAGGATCGCATCGACCTGCTTTCAACCGTCGTCGACGAATCCGAGCGCCTCAACCGCTTCATCGCCAACCTGCTCGACATGACCAAGATCGAATCCGGCGCGATGGAGCCGAATTCTGCGCTGCATTATGCCGGCGACATCGTCGGCAGCGCACTGCGCCGCGCCGCCAAGATCCTCGAACACCACAGGACGGAGATGCGCATTCCCGCCGACCTGCCGATGGTGCGCGTCGATCCGGTGCTGTTCGAGCAGGTGATCTTCAACCTCTTCGACAATGCCGCGAAATACGCGCCCGAGGGCTCGGTGGTCCACATCGAGGCCTGGGCCGATGCCGACCACATCGTCCTGCAGGTCTTGGACGAAGGCCCGGGCATCCCGCCGGCCGACCTTACCCGCGTCTTCGACACCTTCTACCGGGTGCGCAAGGGCGATCAGGTGCGCGCCGGCACCGGCCTCGGCCTTTCCATCTGCCGCGGCTTCATCGAGGCAATGGGCGGCACGATCGCGGCCGGCAACCGCACGGGCCGCCCCGGCGCCGTCTTCACCATCCGCCTGCCGAAACCCAACGACATTCCGAAACTGGATGATTGAGATGACCGGTTCAGCCGTCAAAATCCTCGTCGTCGACGACGAACCGCCGATCCGCAAGCTGCTCCGCGTCGGCCTGAGCGCGCAGGGCTACGAGGTGCAGGAGGCGCCGAACGCCGCCGGCGCCCGCCAGTCGGTCACTGAGGCCATGCCCGATCTCATCGTGCTCGATCTCGGCCTGCCCGATACCTCAGGCCATGACTTGCTTGAGGAGTGGCGCGACCAAGGGCTTTCCCTGCCCATCGTCATCCTGTCCAGCCGTACCGACGAGGCCGGCATCGTCAAGGCGCTGGAAGGCGGCGCCGACGACTATGTCACCAAACCCTTCGGCGTCAACGAACTCGGCGCCCGCATCCGCGTGGCGCTTCGCCACCGCCTGCAGCAGCAGGGCGAAAAGGCGATCTTCCAGACCGGCGGACTGTCGATCGATCTCGTCAAGCGCATCGTCAAGGTCGACGGTCGAGACATTAAATTATCGCCGAAGGAATACGACATCCTGCGTGTGCTCGCCCAGCACGCCGGCAAGGTGCTGACACACCAGTTTCTTTTGAAGCAGGTTTGGGGGCCGGCAGCGGATGTGCAGTATCTGCGCGTCTACGTCAGGCAGCTGCGGCAAAAGGTCGAGCAGATTCCCGACCAGCCGCACTATATCACCACAGAGACCGGCGTCGGCTACCGGCTCAGGGAAGCGGACTGACCGCCCTTCCCTCCCGCTGCCCGTACAGTATCGAGCCCAACAGCATTGAGCCCAACAGCATTGAGAATGACATGAACCTTCCCAACATCATCCGGCCGGAACACACTTTCATCGGCGTGTCGGCGCCGACGAAATGGCGCGCGCTGCAGGGTATAGCGGACAAGGCCGCCAAAGCTTTCTCCGCCGACGGCCAGACCATTCTGAAAGCGCTTGAAGAGCGTGAGAAGCTCGGCTCCACCGGCATCGGCAACGGCATTGCCATTCCACACGCGGCGATCGACGGCATGACCAGCCCCCGCGGCCTACTCCTGCGCTTCGCCCAGCCGCTGGATTTCGAGGCGATCGACGATATACCGACCGACATCGCTTTCGTGCTGCTCTTCGGGGAAAACAATCGCGGCGAATATCTCAACGTGCTGTCGGCAATCGCCCGGCGGCTGCAATCGGACGGCACGCTTGCCGCCATGCGCAAGGCAAAAACGGTCGACGAATTCTATTCCGATTTCATCGCCGATTCACGGGTGTAAAGAACATTATAAAGGGCGCGGCCCGAAGGCCGCGCCCTCCCGTCTTGGTTCAGAGGATCTTAGAAATCGCGCTGGAAGCGCAGGAAGCCGAACACTTCGTCGTCGCCTTCGTCCTCATCGTGATATTGCACGCTGAGCTTCGAACGCAGGTCTTCGACGATCTGATAGTCGATCGTGACGCCAGTCGTGTAAGCGCTGCCGCCGGTGAAACCATTGCCGTCAGCTTCGAGAGCGATGTTTTCGAAGTACTGGAAGCCGGGGGTGATCTTCCACTTTTCGTTGATCTTCAAGGCGTACTCTGCTGCGATCGTCCATTCGGACTCTTCGTAGTAATAGTTGGCGCCGCTTGCCCAAACGCCGGCAATGCCGAGCGTGCCCGGACCGATATCGGCATAGACGATGCCGCGGACAGCGACTTCGCTGGTGTCGGTGTCATAACCGGCAAGCAGGTAAGCGCTGACGGCGCCGGCCTTGTAGGAGACCTGGCCTGCGACACCGAAGTTGTTCGGGCCTTCGCCCGGCTTGGTGGCGTAGTCTTCTTCCAGTTCGTCGACCGAGATGCCGGCCGCGAAAGCGCCGTTCTCGTACTGATACCGGATCGAGTTATGCGTCGTTTCGTTGCTGGCGAGCGTATCGGTCTCGCCGCTCATGTCGTCATCCCACCAGCTGTAAAGCTTACCGACGCGGAAGCCGGCAATGTCGATATAGCCTTCATCAAGCAGAGCTTCCTGATCGGAGGCATTGTCGGCATTGTAACGCAGCGTGATGACGCCGGTGAGCGTGCCGTACTCGGTGTCGTTCTTGGTCTGGAAGGTGACCTGACCGCGAGTCCAGAAGTTTACGTCGGAATCGCCGGAGATCTGGTCACCGAAGCGCACTTCGGTACGGATATAGCCGCCGATGGAAAGGCATGTTTCCGTCCCCGGAATATAAAAATAGCCGGTCCCGTAGGCGTCGCAAACGCGAACATATTCCACGGGCTCGGGTTCCGCCGCCACGATGGCGTCGGCAGCGCGGGCTCCGGATGCCGCGGCAAGGGCGGCAACGGAGGCAAAAAGGATCGTTCTGATATTCATTTTGAATGGCCCTAACAGGTTTGGAATGCGAGGCACATTTCAAGGGATGCCCCCGCGTAGCGGTCGGAGAAGACGACCGCACGGTGGCGATATAGGAATCCGCAAGTGTCATCGCGGCAAAATCTTGGCAGAAATCAGCATGGTCATGGCGCTTTCGTGGAAGAACTGTGGCCGAAAAAACACGGTCCTGCGGCACAGCCGGCGGCTGGACCAATTGGCCGCGGCCAACTTCGGCACGTCCATTTCCAAATTGCCCGTTAAATGGAATGACATTCTAACGGCAGTCCCGAAACCGGAAGAACCTTTGTTTCATTATACGACTGACTTGATAGAGTTTAGACACACACGGAGGGTTCCCCAATGCAGATACAAAGACTCACCCGGCTCATCGCAGCCGCGGTCATGGCAGGCAGCTTCGCCATCGGGAGCATCGCTCCCGCATACGCGGATCAGACGCTTCTGAACGTTTCCTACGATCCGACCCGCGAATTGTATAAGGATTTCAACGCCGCTTTTGCCGCCAAGTGGCAGAAGGATACCGGTGAAGCCGTGACGATCCAGGCATCGCATGGGGGCTCCGGCGCCCAGGCCCGCTCCGTTATCGACGGCCTCGACGCCGACGTGGTCACCCTGGCGCTCGAAGGCGATATCGACGCCATCGCCAAGAAGACCGCCAAGATCCCGGCGGACTGGAAGAGCAAATTGCCCAACAATTCGACGCCCTATACGTCGACGATCGTCTTCCTGGTCCGCAAAGGCAACCCGAAGGGCATCAAGGACTGGGGCGATCTGGTCAAGGACGACGTCCAGGTCATCACCCCGAACCCGAAGACCTCGGGCGGTGCCCGCTGGAACTTCCTGGCCGCCTGGGCATGGGCCAAAAAAGCCAATGGCGGCGACGACGCCAAAGCGCAGGAATATGTGACGAAACTGCTGCAGCACGTTCCGGTTCTCGATACCGGCGCGCGCGGCGCGACGACGACCTTCGTTCAGCGCGGCCTCGGCGACGTACTGCTGGCCTGGGAAAACGAAGCCTATCTTTCGCTTGAGGAACTCGGTCCCGACCAGTTCGAGATCGTAACGCCGACCCTCTCCATCCGCGCCGACCCGCCGGTCGCCGTCGTCGACGGCAATGTCGACAAGAAGGGCACGCGCAAGGTCGCCGAAGCCTATCTCAACTATCTCTATTCGGACGAGGGCCAGAAGATCGCCGCCAAGCACTTCTATCGCCCGATCAAGCCTGAGGCCGCCGATCCGGCCGACATCGCCCGCTTCCCGAAGCTGACGCTCGCCACCATCGACGACTTCGGCGGATGGAAAGAAGCGCAGCCGAAATTCTTCGGCGACGGCGGGGTATTTGACCAGATCTACAAGCCGGCCCAATAATAGACTTCATGAAAGCACATAGCCCCACGCGGTGGCGGTTCAGACGGCCGAGCGTCATTCCGGGTTTCGGAATGGCGCTCGGCCTTACCTTGACCTGGCTCACCCTTCTGATCCTCATCCCGCTCTCCGGTCTTGCCGTCCGGTCGAGCGCGCTCGGCTGGGAGAAATTCTGGTCGATCGCGTTCGATCCGCGCACCTTGAATGCATTGCGCATCAGCTTCGGCACCGCCTTCATTGCCGCCATCGTCAATGCCGTCTTCGGCATCATCCTCGCCTGGGTGCTGGTACGCTACCGTTTCCCCGGCAAGCGCATCATCGATGCCATGGTCGACCTGCCCTTCGCGCTGCCGACGGCCGTCGCCGGCATCGCGCTGACGACGCTTTATGCGCCGAACGGCTGGATCGGCCAGTTCCTGACGCCGCTCGGCATCAAGATCGCTTTCACCCCGGCCGGTATCGTCGTGGCACTGATCTTCGTCGGCCTGCCCTTCGTGGTGCGAACCGTGCAGCCGGTCATGGAGGAAATCGACAAGGAAGTGGAGGAGGCGGCGGCAACGCTCGGCGCCAACCGCTTCCAGACGATTTTCCGCGTGCTGCTGCCGGGGCTGGCGCCCGCCGTGCTCACCGGTTTTGCGCTCGCCTTTGCCCGCGGCGTCGGCGAATACGGTTCGGTCATCTTCATCGCCGGCAACCTGCCGTTCAAATCGGAGATCGCACCGCTGCTGATCGTCATCAAACTCGAAGAGTATAATTACGCGGCAGCGACGGGCATTGCGGCGATCATGCTGATCATCTCGTTTGCCCTGCTGCTCGTCATCAACCTCATCCAGAGCTGGAGCAGGCGGAGGTACGGTTATGGCGCTTGATACAACCGTTCAACCCGTCAAGCTGCGTTCGGTGACCACCGAACACCGGATCGCCCGCTTCAGCCTGATCGCCCTCTCGCTGGTCTTCCTGCTGCTCATCCTGCTTTTGCCGCTGGCCGCCGTCTTCGTCGAGGCCTTCCGCAAGGGACCTGGCCCCTTCATCCAGGCCCTCGGTGATCTCGAAACCTTCTCGGCGATCCGGCTGACGCTGATCGTTGCCGGTGTCAGCGTGCCGCTCAATCTCGCCTTCGGGGTTGCCGCCGCCTGGGCGATCGCCAAGTTCGAGTTCAAGGGCAAAGCCTTCTTGACGACGCTGATCGACCTGCCCTTCTCGGTCTCGCCTGTTATATCCGGCCTGGTCTTCGTGCTGCTCTTCGGCGCCAATACCTGGCTCGGTCAATGGCTGAGCGCCCACGACATCAAGATCCTGTTTGCCGTGCCGGGGCTGATCCTGGCGACGATGTTCGTCACCTTCCCCTTCGTCGCCCGCGAGCTGATCCCGCTGATGCAGGAACAGGGAACGGCCGATGAAGAGGCAGCCCTTTCGCTCGGCGCCAGCGGCTGGCAGACTTTCTGGCACGTGACGCTGCCGAATATCAAATGGGGCCTGCTCTACGGTGTGCTGCTCTGCAATGCCCGCGCCATGGGCGAATTCGGCGCCGTCTCGGTGGTCTCCGGCCATATTCGCGGCCAGACGAACACAATGCCGCTGCAGGTGGAGATCCTCTATAACGAGTATAATTTCACCGGCGCGTTTGCCGTCGCCACGCTTTTGGCCTTGCTGGCGCTCGTCACTCTTGTTTTGAAGACGCTGCTGGAAATGCGCTATAGCGCTGAGATCTCCGCCAGCCGGCGGCACTGAAGGATTTGGAATGGAAGTACGCGTTCAAAACATCCGCAAGGAATTCGATCGTTTTCCGGCGCTGCACGACGTCTCGCTCGGTATCCGCTCCGGCGAGCTGATCGCACTGCTCGGCCCTTCGGGCTCGGGCAAGACGACATTACTGCGACTGATCGCCGGCTTGGAAAGCCCGACGGAGGGGCAGATCTTCTTCGGTGACGAGGATGCCTCGAAGAAATCAGTGCAGCAGCGCAATATCGGCTTCGTCTTCCAGCATTATGCTCTGTTCCGCTACATGACGGTGCTCGATAACGTCTCCTTCGGCCTGAGGGTCAGAAAGGGTGCGCGGCGTCCTGCAAAAGCCGACATTCGTAAGCGGGCGCTGGAACTGCTCGAGCTCGTCCAACTCTCCGGCCTGGAAAAACGCTACCCGGCGCAGCTTTCCGGCGGCCAGCGCCAGCGTGTGGCGCTCGCTCGCGCCATGGCCGTCGAGCCGAACGTGCTGCTGCTCGACGAACCCTTCGGCGCGCTCGACGCCCAGGTACGCAAGGACCTGCGCAAATGGCTGCGCGAGATCCACGACCGCACCGGGCACACAACCGTCTTCGTCACCCACGCCCAGGACGAGGCGCTGGAGCTGGCCGATCGAGTCGTCGTCATGAGCCAGGGTGCGATCGAGCAGGTCGGCACGCCGGATGAGGTCTACGACAATCCGAATTCGCCCTTCGTCTACGGCTTCATCGGCCAGTCGAATTGCCTGCAGGTCGACATCTCAGATGGCGACATCCGGTTCGAAGGGCGCTCGCTCGGCCTCAATGCCGAGGGCGAGCCGGACGGCCCGGCGCAGCTCTACTTCCGCCCGCACGACGTCAGGCTCTGCGAATCAGCTGAAAACTGCATCGCCGGCCAGCCGGTCTCCAGCCGCCGCGTCGCCGGCACCCGTCACATCGAACTGGATATCGGCAACGACCGTCCGCATATCGAGATCGAGCTGCCCCCGAGCGAGGCCGACAGGCTCGACCGCAACCGCGTGGCCTTCAAACCAACCCGCTGGAAGCTGTTCCGCAGCTGATGGAGATCGCTCGTTCCGAACGACGATTGACCGGAATCGCATATGGCGAGAGTTCATCATGCTTTTTGTTATCTAAGGTTGTTTGTAATTCAGTCATATGACGAGTAAAAGATTTTCACGGTAATAAGTAGGACTAATCCCACAGGAGGCACCTTGCGTTGAGGGCGGAGATTTCCTTTGGAAAATCCCTGATCGGGATTTTGTTCGTAGGGCTGGCGGCCACAGGCTGCACGACGACACCGAAACCGGCGGCAACGGCGGCGAAGACAAAGCAGGTTCAACCGGCGAAAGTTACCTTCAACTATACGAAAAAGGACCGAGACTGCCTGCAGCGCGCGATGTATTTCGAATCGCAGCACTCGGATGAGGATGGTTATCTCGCCGTCGGCACCGTCGTCATGAACAGGCTCACGTCAGGCGCCTATCCTCCATCGATCTGCGGCGTCGTCGCCCAGGAGAAGCAGTTTGCGCCGGGCGTGATGACGCGCGAAGTCAAGCCGCAGGCCGAGACCGAGCTTGCGACCGCTGCCGATGCGATTCTGCTGAAGGGCGCACGCCATCCTGCGGTCAAGGATGCGATGTTCTTCCACACCGACGGGCTGAAATTCCCTTATAACAACATGCATTATGTCACGGTTGCCGGCGGCAACGCCTTCTACGAGAAGCGCGACGCCAATGGCACGCTCCAAACACCGCCGCCGCTGCCCGCTTATGAAGTGGCAATGAACTATGTGCCAGGCGAAAGCATGCTGCCGCCGCAATTCGAGGCGCTGATTCCCTCGGCGGTTCCCGTTCCTCTACCGGCTCCCGACCCGATGGCGACGGCGAGCACGGCGCAGATGCAGATCACAGCGCCAGTGACCGCGCCAGTGATTACGCCAGCGACAGCGCCGGTGGCCTCGCCGGCCACCTCGATCGAGCCCGAACCGGGAATGCCGATCGCGATCCCCATTCCCCGCCCCGCCTATGACAGCGTGATGCTGCGCGGGAGCGTCGCAGCGACCGGGGGTTAAGCCGTTACGGTTTGCATGAGGTAAAAGCGCGCCTTAAGCGCGCTCTTCCCAGACCCTTGCAAGCTCCACGATCGTCTGGGCGGCCTTTTCCATATCCTGGCGGCTGACCCATTCGAGCGGCGAGTGGAAGGCATGGCCGCCGGCGAAGATGTTCGGGCATGGCAGGCCCATGAAGGAAAGGCGAGAGCCATCCGTACCGCCGCGGATGCTGCCGCGCACCGGCGTCATGCCGGCCCGCCGCACGGCTTCGATGGCGTTGTCGACGATCTCCGGGTGCCGATCGAGCACCACCTTCATGTTGCGGTACTGTTCCCTGACCTGGAAATGGTAGGTCGAGCCGGGATAGCCAGCCATGACGTCCTTGACGATGGCCTCGAGCAAGGTCTCCTTTTCCACCAGCCCCTCGTCGGTGAAGTCGCGGATGATGAGGCTCAGCGACGCCTTCTCCATCGAGCCGGTCACCCCTACCGGATGGATGAAGCCCTGCTTGCCCTCGGTGGTCTCCGGCGCAATCTCTTTCGGCAGCCGGTCGATGATGGCGCCGGCGATCTTGATGGCGTTTTCCATGCGGTCCTTGGCAAAACCCGGATGGATCGCCACGCCTGAGATGGCGATCTCGACGCCATCGGCCGAAAAGGTCTCATCCTCGATGTGGCCTGATGTTTCGCCGTCCATCGTATAGGCGAAGTTGGCGCCGAGTTTTTTCAGGTCGACCTTGTTGACCCCGCGCCCGACCTCCTCGTCGGGGGTGAACAGGATCTTGATCGTCCCGTGCTTGATCTCGGGATTGGCGACGAGGATCTGGGCCGCGGTCATGATCTCCGCCAGCCCCGCCTTGTCGTCGGCGCCGAGCAATGTCGTTCCGTCGGTGGTGACGATGTCGTTGCCGATCTGGTTGTTCAGCTCGGGATGTTCGGAAACACGGATCACCCGGCTGGGATCGCCGACAAGCGTGATATCCCCGCCGGCGTAATTGCGGATGATCTGCGGCTTGACGCCGGTGCCGCTGAAATCGGGCGCCGTATCCATGTGCGAGCAGAAGCAGATGACCGGCACGACCTTGTCGCTATTTCCGGGAACGGTCGCATAGACATAACCGTGCTCATCGAGATGCGCATCCGCAAGGCCGATCTTGAGCAGCTCATCGACGAGAACTCGTCCGAGATCCTTCTGCTTCTCGGTGGTCGGCTGCGTCGACGAGGAGGGATCGGATTGAGTGTCGATAACGACATAGCGGAGAAAGCGGTCGAGAACAGCGTCGGTCATGGCATCCACTCCAGCAAGATCACGGGCAAGATCACGCAGGGGATATAACCCTTGCGGGCGATGCGGCAAAAGTTTTTTCCGCTCGCGACGCGCGAGGATCGGCCGTTCAATCCAAGCGTTTTCCCTCGCCGTCGAACACATGCAGATATTGCGCGGGGAAGGCCACATTGACCTTCGGACCCGCCTTCAGCGCCTCGCGGTCCAGCGTGAAGATCTTGAACGGCAGGCCGTGCAGAGCAAGATGCAGGATGATACCGAAGCCTGTCGGCTCGACCAGTTCCACATCGGTGGGAAGGCCTGCGCCGTCAGTCGTCATCACCACATGCTCCGGCCGAATGCCGAGCGTCACCTTTGCGCCGTCTTCGAGAGGCAGCGGCTTTGCCAGCGGCACGATCGTGCCGTCCTTCAGCTTGAGGCCGCCTGTGACATAGCTCGCCTCGAGGAAATTCATTCCAGGCGAGCCGATGAAGCCGGCGACAAAGAGATTGGCGGGACGGTCATAGAGTTCCAGCGGGCTGCCGACCTGCTGCACCACGCCGCCATGCATGGCGACGATACGGTCCGCCAGCGTCATCGCCTCGATCTGGTCATGGGTGACATAGATCGAGGTCGCCTTCAGCTCGCCGTGCAGCTTCTTGATCTCGGCGCGCATCTGTTCGCGCAGGCGCGCATCGAGGTTGGAGAGCGGTTCGTCGAACAGGAAGGCCTTCGGCTGGCGCACGATGGCGCGGCCCATGGCGACACGCTGGCGCTGGCCGCCGGAAAGCGCCTTCGGCCGCCGTTCGAGCAGCGGATCGAGGCCGAGCTTGGCCGCGGCAGCGGAGACGGCGCTGGTGATCTTTTCCTTGGCCGTCTTCCTGAGTTTCAGGCTGTAGCTCATATTGCCGGCGACGTTCATATGGGGGTAGAGCGCATAGGACTGGAATACCATGGCGATGTCGCGATCCTTGGGATGCAACTCGTTCACTCTGGCGCCTGCAATGCGGATCTCGCCTGATGTGACGTCCTCCAGCCCGGCAATCATCCGCAGCAGCGTGGACTTGCCGCAGCCGGACGGGCCGACGAGCACGACGAATTCGCCGTCCTGGATTTCGAGGTCGACGCCGTGCAGCACCTGCACATGGCCATAGGCTTTGCGGATATTCTGGATATCGATCGATGCCATTCTGTTTAACCCTTGACCGCGCCGGCCGTCAGGCCCTGGACGAGATAACGCTGGATGAGCAGGAAGAAGAGGCCGGCCGGGATGAGCGCCATGACGCCCGCCGCCATCATCTGCCCGAAATCCACCGAGAATTTCGAAACGAAGGTGAGAAGCCCGACCGGGAAGGTCGCCGCGTCATTACCGTTGATCAGCATCAGCGCGAAGAGCAACTCGCTCCAGGCGGCGGTGAAGACGAAGCCGAGCGTCGCGGCAATACCCGGCAGCGTCAGCGGCAGGATGATCTGGCGAAACGCGGTGAACTGTGTCGCCCCGTCGATCATCGCCGCCTCTTCCAAATCCTTGGGAATGCCGTCGAAGAAGGACTGCATCAGGAAGGTGGCGAAAGGCACGTTGAAGGCGGTGTAGACGACGACGAGCCCGGTCAGGCTGTTGGTCAGATGCAAGGGCGACAGCATCTTGAAGATCGGCGCCACCAGCATGACCAGCGGGAACATCTGGGTCAGCAGCATCAGCGCGACGATCCAGTATTTTGCCCTGAATTTGAAGCGTGACAGCGCGTAGCCGGAGAGCGAGGCGCAGATCGTCACGGTCACCGCCGTCGAGGCCGAGACGATCAGGCTGTTCTTGAAGAAAGTCGGGAAGGCGCTGTGCTGCAGCACGAAGGCATAGTGATCCCAGGTCGTGCGCGACGGCCACATGCGCACGCCTTCGCTATAGAGCAGGTCGTTCGGCGTCACCGAGACCTTGAGCAGCCAGAACAGCGGGAAAAGCGCGAAGGCGATATAGCAGAGGATCGCCAGGCGGTGCACGATCGTGGGAATGACGGATCGTCTCATGGGCTCAATCCTTGTTCAGCAGCGTCTGCCGCAGCAGGATGATCAGCATCGAATAGGCAAGCAGCAGCACCAGCAGCACCAGCGCGATCGCCGAGGCATAACCGAAATCGAGCCGCTTGAAGGCCGTGGTGAAGATGTAGCTCGCAACGATCTGCGTGCGCTCGGCCGGCCCGCCATTTGTCATGACGACAATGAGATCGGCGAAATTGGAAATCCAGACGGTGCGCAGCAGCACAGTGATGGCGATCGTCGGCGCCAGAAACGGCAGGGTGATCGAGCGGAAGCGCTGGAACCAGCCGGCGCCGTCGATCGAGGCCGCCTCATAGAGATCGCGCGGGATGGCTTGGAGGGCGGCCAGCAGGGTGATCGCAAAGAAGGGAATGCCCCACCAGACATTGGCGGCGATCGGCCCCCACATCGCATAATTGGGATCGGAAAGAATATTGCCCGGCTCATGCATCAGCCCGAGCCCGAAGAGCCAATGCGGGATCGGCCCGATGACCGGATTGAACAGCCAGGCCCAGTTGAGGCCAGCGAGAAAGGACGGCACGGCCCAGGGCAGGAAAACCAGCGCCTGCGCGATCGCCCGCCCCGGGAACGGCTTGTCGAGCAGCAGCGCCAGAATGAGCCCGAATGCGAATTGAAGGACGACGGAGGCGCCGGTCCACCAGAGCGTATTGCGCAGCGCGCCATAGAAGGCGGCATCGCCTGCAAGCTCGCGGAAATGATCGAGCCCGATGAAGCCGCCGGAAAACGGATTGAGCAGTTGGATATCGCGGAAGGCATAGGACAGCCCGAGTGTCAGCGGCACCAGCATCACGGCGATGATCAGGATCAGCGACGGGGCGCTGTAGAGATAGGGCTCGGAAGCATCGGCAAGACGACGCAGCCATGGTCTGCGGTCGCGACGCATGTCGAGCGTATCGGCGGAAATGGTCATCGGATTGCGGTTTCCAAATGTGCGAGTCAAGGCTTCGAATGCGCGTGCAGCCCCCTCAACCGACCCTACGGGCTACCTCCTCCCCGCTAGGGAGAAGGGAACGGAGGCGTTGCAGCATTTTCCCTTCTCCCTAGCCGGGGGTCCGAAGGACGGGCCGAGACCAGTGGCTCGACCCAGGTGAAGGTGGCGGCAGGCGGATGAGGGGGCCTCCAGCTCGAAGCCCCCTTTTCCACTACTTCTTCGACAGAAACTTCTGCTGCGCCTTGGTCAGATAGTCCGCCCACTGATCGGCCAGATCCTTTGCCGAGATATCGCCGAGCAGTGCCTGCTGCGAGGTCTTGATCGCCAGCGAATCCTTGAAGAAGGCGAATTCCTCAAGGTAGGTCGGCATGACAGTCGGCACCGTGTTCGGGTCCGCCAGCTCCTCGAACCAGCCCTTGAACTGGTCACCGGCATAGAAGGGATCCTTTTCGGCCGCCGTATAGGCCGGCAGGGCGCCGGTGCGCTTGTTCCACTCGATATTGCCTTCCGGCCCTTCGAGGGTGGCGATCAGCTTCCACGAGAGCTCCTTGTTGCCGCTGGTCGAAAACATCGACCAGCCGCCATAGCCGATGGTCGGGAAGGACTTGCCGTCCGGGCCCTTCGGCAGCGGCATGACACCGAAGTCTTCCTTCTTCATGCGTTCGGCAATGGCGATCAGCGCATCCGGATCCTGATCGAGGAAGGCGCAGGTGCCGGAATAGAAGCCGGCGACGACCTCGTTGAAGCCCCAGTTGACGCTGTCCTTCGGGGCATAGCCCTTCTTGTAGAGATCGACCATCCATTCGATGCCCTTGGCCCAGCCGGGGCTGTTCATCGTCGAGGTGCCGTCTTCCTTGAAGTACTTGTTGTCGCCGGCCATGGAGGCGGCGAAGATCATCCAGCCGTTGAGGCCGCCCGCGCCGCCGCGCATGCAGTAACCGTATTTGCCAGGCAGTTTGGAGACTTTTTCCGACGCGGCAGTGAATTCCTCCAGCGTCTTCGGTGGTGCTGAGACACCGGCTTCCGAAAGCAGTTTCTTGTTGTAGAACATCGCTCTCAAATAGAAGCCGTAGGGCAGCATATAGGCGGTGTTCTTGACGTCGCGGCCGAGTTCGAGCGCGCGCGGCGTCAGCTCCTTGGTATGCTCCCACTTTGCGAGATAGGGCTCGAGGCTTTCGAGCATGCCATTATTGGCATAGAGCGACAGCCAGGTATCGGGCATCTCCATCACGTCGGGCACGTCGCCGGCCGAGACCATGGTCGCGAACTTCTGGAAGGCTTCGTTCCAGGGCAGCGAGATGATGTCGACCTTGGTGCCGGGATTGGCGGCCTCGAATTTGCCGACGATCGATTTCAGCGTTTCGGTCCGCTCCGGGCTGGTGATGACTTCGACGAGCTTCAGCGTCGTATCGGCAAAGGCCGTGCCCGCCATCATTGAAGCAAAGAGTGTTGAGATTATTAGTTTTTTCATGGCTCAGTTCCCCCTTGATAGGTTTCTCTCAGGTTTCAGGATTGTGAGGCGGCGGCGAGCGCTTCCTCGATGTCTCTCCACAGGGCTTCGGTTCCTTCGAGGCCGACATGGAGGCGTACGGATCGCGCATGGATGCCGAAGGTTTGCGCGGAATTCGGCTGTGCCTTCTGCTGCAGCACCACCTCGCCCGGTACGATCAGGCTTTCATGTCCACCCCAGCTCACTCCCAGTTTGAAGAGCTTGAGGTGATCGGCGAAAGCGCGGATATCGACGCCTTCGCGGAAGATGAACGAAAACAGGCCCGAGGTGCCGTTAAGACCGGCGGGCAAACGGTTGGCAAGCCCGGGATGGCAGACCGTCTCCACCACGTCGAGCTTCTTCAGGCGCCTGGCGATTTCAAGTGCCGATGCCTCATGGGCTTTCATGCGCAGCGGCAGCGTGCGCAGGCCGCGGATCAACAGCCAGGCGTCGAAGGGCGAAAGCTTTCCACCGAGATAAGGATAGGCCTCGGCCTTGATGCGCGCAATCATCGCCTGCGAGCCGGCAACGACCCCCGCCACCACATCGCTGTGGCCGCCGAGATATTTCGAGGCCGAATGGATGACGAGATCGACGCCGAGCGTCAGCGGCCGCTGGAAGAACGGGCTCGCCCAGCTATTGTCGATCATCGAGACGACGCCGTGTTGCCTGGCGAGGGCTGCGAGCGCCCCGACATCATGGGCCTCCATCACCCAGCTCGTCGGGCTTTCCAGGTACAGAAGCTTGGCGCCGGGCAGCGCGCGCGCGACCGCCTCTTCGTCGCGCCCGTCGACATAGGTCACCTCGACCTTCATCCGCTTCAGGACGGTGCCGAACAGGCGGAAGGCATCGGGATAGACGTGCCGGACTGCGACGATGCGGTCGCCCGGCTCGACGAAACTCAGCACGGAAGACGAGATCGCCGCCATGCCGCTCGCAAAACCCAGCGCGTCCTCGGCACCTTCGAGCTTCGCCAGCATTTCCTCGAAGGCGCGCACCGTCGGGTTCAGCCCCCGCGTATAGGTCGGCCGCACCTTCTCGCCGCGATAGACGGTGATCATCTCGTCATAATCGGAAAAAGTGAAAAGCGAGGTCTGGAAGATCGGCGGCACGACCGCGTCAGCGAAGTTGCCGTCGTCGTGGGCGGTGATGATGGAAGCAAGATCGAACGGGTCGGCACCGTTGCTCATTTGGACATTTCCTTGATGTCTTCCTCGACGATGTCGAGAATTTTCAGCGTTTCCGCGCGCGCCGCCTCCGGGTCACGGGCGGCGATCGCATTGAAAAGCGTTCGGTGAAACGGAAAGGAGCGGCGGGCAAAATCCTGCCGTTCGAAGGGATGCTCCCAAAAACGCTCGAAGGTTTCGCGCATCTGCTCGAGAAGCTGACGAAACAGCGGATTGTGGGTGGCATCGTAGACGGCGAGATGGAAAGCCAGATCTTCTGGCCCAGAGGTGCCCTTCTCAAGATGCACCCGCTCCATCTCGTTGAGCTTCTCCTCGATGACGACGAGGTCTTTTGCCGTGCGCCGCCGGGCCGCCACCATGCCCGCCTCGCATTCGATGCCGCGGCGGACCTCCAGCGTCTGCAGCAGCACGTCGCGCAGATGGGCGGTATCGAACGACAGCGGCATATGGATCGTCGCCCTCGACACCGGCTTCAACAGATAAGTGCCGCTGCCCTTGCGCGTCTCGATCACCCCGAGCGCCTGAAAATGCCGGATCGCCTCGCGAATGGTCGAGCGGCCGACGGCAAGCGCCGCCATCAGCTCGCGCTCGGCCGGCAGCCGGTCCCCCGCCTGCAACCGCGCTTCTTCGACATAATCCGCCAGCGCATCGGTCACCTGACGCGCGCGGTCCATGACCGGAAGCGGCCGGATCATCGGCCTGTCGCTACGATTTGCCTTCATGGTTCCCCATTTTCTTATCAGGCAGTCAGGCTTTCAAATTGGTCTGACATCTTAGCATTTCTCAAAGATGGAAAGACGTCAAGCGGTCTTGGCAACAGGAGCGAAAATTGATTGGCGGAGATGGTACAAGGCTATACCGCAGTAGCTTCCCGAAACCTCCGTAGCCAGCGGTTCGCCCTGAGAACGCTTGCTATGACGCAAGCCTGCATTATACCTTCGAGTACCATGAGATGCTCTGGACATAAGACCCTGGGAACCGGCTCTGAAGCATGCGCGACTATGTGAAAAGCAAAGATTTCCATCGGCATATGCGTTCGCGGCTGGCTCCGCGATTTCAGGAGCTCGGATGGGAATCGCAAACGGCCGGCAAGTGCAGCTTTGCCCGGGGCGCGAGGGTCTTTTGGCTGCAGGTATCGCAATATTCGAACAGCGTCATGGGCGCCAGATTTACGATTAACATGTACGAGGGCTCCGGCCCCACCAGCGATACGAGAATACTTTTTCGACTGAACGAGGCAGATCGTGCGATTGGCAAAGCTCTGGAAGAAAGCATCATCGCGCGCCTGCGCAGGCCGGATCCTGATCCTGAGATTGAAGTCGTCGGAGATAACGGCGGGACCGTATTGGTGAAGCTCGGCGATCTCCCGCGAGCAAATTCTCGGCAGTGGGTCGGTCCCGCCGACGTCTGGCTGCCTTACTTCAGCAAAAGCGATCTTGACGACTGGGCTGCTTTTCTCCTGCCTCGCCTCGAGCGGCTGACCGCACCTTCCTCATCTGAAACGATCGATCCGCAGCTGTGGGCGCAAGGGTTTCGCCGTCTCGTGAGCTTTTTGCGCTCGAGGTGAGGTTCTAACCGGCCACCGGCTCCAGATCGACAAGCGCCTTGATCGGCAGATGATCCGAGGCGACCCGCGCCAGCGGCGTATCATGCGCCTCCACCTCCGAGATGATCCCTTTACGGTTGGCGATGATGCGGTCGAGGGCCAGGAGCGGTAGGCCGGCGGGGAAGCTCGGGACGGCGGGCGGCAGTTCGCCGAAGGCGGATTGGAAGGTGTTGAGCGAGGAGCGGTCGCCGAGCCGCCATTCGTTGAGGTCGCCGAGCAGGATGGTCGGCATTTCCCGTCTGTCGTTGATGAGGTCGACCAGCATGCGGGCCTGCTGGGCTCGGTTGTGGCGCAGCAGGCCGAAATGCGCGGCGATGATGCGCAGCACCCCGCCCTGCTCAAGTTCGATCTCGGTGACGAGGGCGCCGCGCGGTTCCAGTCCCGGCAGCTTGACCTGATGCACGTCATGCACCAGCCCCTTCTTGAAGAGCACGACATTGCCATGCCAGCCATGCGCCTTGGCCATGCCGGCAACCGGCACCGGGATCAGTCCGGTTTCCCGCTCCAGCCGGCCGAGGTCGAGAATGCCGGTGCGCTCGCCGAAGCGCGTATCCGCCTCCTGCAGCGCAATGACGTCGGCGCCGATTTCATGGATCACCCGGCTGGTGCGCTCCGGATCGAAGCGGCGGTCGGTGCCGACGCATTTGTGCACGTTATAGGAAGCGATCAACGTTCCGGCGCTGCGCGGCCTCGTCTCCGTATAGGCTGGGTCGAGCCGCTTTTTCCTGCTCCTGATCGAGGCAAGGATGCTGGCGGGAAGATTGTGTTTTCTGGCGTGCATCGGAAGGTGCAGTTGTTCCGTTGATCAAAAAAAGGCTTCTCTCGGCAGTATAGGAGGGCAAGCCGAACTTGCCACGCCCAAACGCCAAAAAATCCTTCAGAGATAGGGCGAACCCAGCCACAGCACCTTTTCGAGCAGCCGCACCGGAAAGGGCCGGGCGCGTAAGCCGTCCAGCGTCACCGGCGATGCCGATTTCAGGGTTTCCTCGATATGTTCGTCGATCTCGCCGGCAAAGCCCTCGTTCAGAACTTCAAGATCGACTTCGAAATTCAGCCGCAGCGAACGCGGGTCGAGATTGGAGGATCCGACATAGGCCCAGGTGCCGTCGATCGTCAAAAGCTTCGAATGGCTGAAGCTGCCGGTCGAGCGCCAGATCCGACAGTAACCCTTGAGGATCTGGTCGAATTGGGCCGTCATCGCCCGGTCGACCAGCACCAGGTTGTTGACCGCGGGCACGACGATATCGACTTCGACGCCGCGCCGTGCGGCCGTCACCAGCGCACTGATCAGTTCGCGGTCCGGCAGGAAATAGGGCGACATGATGCGGATTGACTGGCGCGCCACGGAAAAGGCGCCCATCAGCATCTTGTGGTTGGTTTCGACGCTGCGATCCGGTCCGGAGGCGACGACGCGCATCAGGATGGGATCGCCGGGGCTGCGCTGTGGCGGTTCGATGCGCCAGGCCTCGCCGTTCAGCAGCTCCTGGGTGGAGAAGCGCCAATCCTCGGCGGCAAGGTCGAAGAGGTCGGCGACAACAGGGCCGGTGACGCTGAAATGCGTGTCATGGGCGAAGCTCTCGCCCGTCGCCTCCTCGCTGAAACCCGCGCGGATGTTCATTCCGCCCGTCAGCGCGATCTTCCCGTCAACGATCAGGATCTTGCGGTGGGTGCGCAGATTGGCATAGGGCAGCCGCAAGCCCATGATGACATTGCCGTTGAAGACGGAAACGGTGACGCCGCCATCCCGGAGATGGCCGAGAATGCTCGGCACCGAATAACGTGCGCCGACCGCATCGATCAGCACCCGGACCTCGACGCCGCGCTTGACCGCGGCAATCAGCGCGTCGGCGACGCGAAGGCCGATCGCGTCGCGGTCGAAAATATAGGTTTCGAGCAGAATGCTGCGCTCCGCCTCATCGATGATCGACTTCATCGCCGCATAGGCCTCGTCGCCGGTCTCCAGCACATCGATCGAATTGCCCGAGGTCAGCGGGTTGCGCGTCACCCGGTCGCCGAGCGTCTGCAGCGCCGCAAAGCGGCGGCCGAACTGGCTGATCACCGTCTCGGCCTCGGCGTCGAAGGTCTCCAACTCGTCGAATTCGGCAGAAGGCAGCAGCGCGTCGCGACGAATGCTTAGCGATTTCCGGCGGATGCGGTTGATGCCGGCAATCGCATAGAGCACCGCGCCGATGATCGGAGACAGGATGATGACGCCGACCCAGCCGATCGCGGCGCGCACCTCCTCCTTGGTCATGGCGGCATGGATCGCCGCCGCGGCCCCCATGGCGATCGAAACGACAAAGAGGATATGCGGCCAATAGGTCGACAGAAGATAGAACATCGCTGGCAAATATAGCCGGGAAACGGCGACGTTCAATCGCGCCACCGCTCTCCCATGACGCGAAATTTTTCGCCGTGATCATTTTGCCGCCTGCGCCGGCACCGGAACAATCGCCGCCCACATCGATTGAGCCCGAAGAGACGAGGATCGCGATCATGAACATCATCGCAAATGTCGGTCCCGCCCTGGCGCTTGACGTCGCGGAGGCGGAAAGCATGGCCGAACTGCGGCATCAGGCTGAAGGCTGCACCCGCTGCGATCTCTACAGGAATGCCACGCAAATCGTCTTCGGCGAAGGGCCTGGGAACGTCGAGATCGTCCTCGTCGGCGAACAACCTGGCGATCAGGAGGATGTGACCGGCAGGCCCTTTGTCGGCCCGGCAGGCCGGTTGCTCGATCACTGCCTTGATGAGGCCGGTCTCGATCGCCGGCGCTGCTATGTCACCAATGCGGTCAAGCACTTCAAGTTCACGGCGCGCGGCAAACGGCGGCTGCATGCAAAACCCAATGCCGGCGAGATCCGGCGTTGCGCCTGGTGGCTCGGCGCAGAGATCAATATCATCAAGCCGAAACTCGTCGTCACCCTCGGCGCAAGCGCGCTCTATGCGCTGCTCGGGCCAAAGTTGAAGCTGACGCCGGAGCGCGGCCATATCCTGTATCCGGCAAACCACCCGCCTGTCCTCGTCACCATCCACCCTTCCTACCTCCTGCGCATCCGCGACGAGGCGGAGCAGCAACGGCTGCGTCTGGATTTCGTGTCAGATCTGCACAAGGCGGCGGGGTTTCGGCCCGAATGAATGGCGATTCTCAACCCTGATATGCTGCAATGCGAAATATTTCCGGTTGCATGGGCGATTTCGCTTGAAAGAACTCCCCTCCTCTGGAACCATCCAGGCAGTATCGCGTTCGAACGACGGCATCATGTGACTGGAGATCAAGCGATGGCAGAAACTCGGGACGAGTGGATCAAAAAACGTGCATACGCCCTCTGGGAAGAAGAGGGTTATCCGACAGGGCGAGAATCCATCCATTGGGAACAGGCACGCCACGAGCGCGAAGCGCTCGACGGCTCTGCTGGTTCTTCCGGCGGCAAGGAAGTCAAACCCAAGGCGAAACGCAGCGTCGCCGGCAGCAAGACGAACGGCGTCGTGACACCGGCACCAAAACGGACGGCGAGCCGCAAGACGGCGCTCTGAAGCCCGAAATCACCCAACTGGATCAAAAAAGGGCGTCGTCGCGGCGCCCTTTGATGCTTTTTGTCATAAGCTTGAATTAGTTGTACGTTATCGAATTTCCGGAGGACGGGCTTCCATTCGGGGGTGACAGAGGCCGGAATGACGCTGCAAGCTTTGAGGCTTCTTAAAAAAGTTGAGCCTTCGCCCGGCAACCGGGAACAAGAATCTACGCTGGCTGTTTATGGCGAAACCGGGGAAGTTGCCATGAACGACGGCCGTCCGAACATCTTTTCCGTCTCGCTTGTCGCAGCCGGCGGCCGCGCTTCGATTACGGTCGTCTAGGGGATGGAGATGTTGCTGCTTGCCATCGCCGCCCTGATTTATCTCGGCCTCGCGCTCGGCGTTATCCTCGTCGTCGACAATCTCGTCGGGTTGGTTTTCCGTGACCCTCGCGCGCCGGTGCAGCCGTCATTTTTCGACATCGGCCGCGCCTTTGTTGCGTCGCAAAAGCTTTATCGGAAATAGCAGCGCGGCGCAGTCAAGAGCGCGGCTGTTGCCTATCCTTATCCCGCACCCGCGCACTGTCCAAATCGGGATATTTCCGCATCAGATACACCTCGCTGTTGCAGCTGCCGTCACTTGCCATCAGTTCAACCGTGGCTCAAGAAAGTTTGCGGCATCGAAAGCGGCTTTCGTTCCGAAATCCGGATCAGTGATCCCAAGGCCGGAACTTTCGACCCCGGCACCAGTTTGATCCCTTTGCACACCAGAGGAGGCGACGATGCCGAGAGGTGACAAATCCGACTATACCGACAAGCAGAAGCGCAAGGCCGAGCATATCGAGGAGGGTTACGAGGATCGCGGGGTCTCCGAGAAAGAGGCCGAACGGCGCGCCTGGGCGACGGTGAACAAGGAAAGCGGCGGCGGCAACAAATCCGGTTCCGGCCGCGGCAAGAAGGATACGCATGAATCCTCCGAAAAGGGCGGCCGTGCCGGCGGTGCCGCATCCGCCGCACGCTCGAAAGCGGAACGCTCCGCTTCGGCGAAGAAAGCGGCCGCAACGCGCAAACGCAATGAACATCACAGCCACCACTAGCAACAGGTCCGAATGGCGGTCATTTGCCGCCGGCCGCATCCGACAAAGGATTTTCAGAGATGGCCAAATCGAAGAAGAAATGGTCGCAAGATGTCACCGACCACAGCGATGCGATGGATCTGAAGGAAGGCGTGTTCAAATCGGACGATCCGAAAAAGATCGCCCGCTCGGTCAAGCACTCGGCCGAGGAGAGCGATCACCGCAAGTCGAGCCCGTTCCGGGCTGCCATGTCGATGCTGACCTTCTACATCAATCGCGCCGGCGACCAGCTGACAAAAAAGCGGCGCGGCACCCTTGAAAAGGCCAAGGACGAGCTGCGAAAAGACTTCGGTCGTCAACCGAAGGGTTAAGCAGATATGGCATACGAGCTCTATTATTGGGACGGCCTCCAAGGCCGCGGCGAATTCGTGCGGTTGGCGCTTGAGGAATCCGGCGCCGATTATGTCGACGTCACCCGTGAGCCCGGTCGCGGTACGGACGCCATGTTCGCCCTTATGAAGAGTGAAAGCGAACCGCACATTCCCTTTGCTCCGCCCTTCCTTAGGGATAATGAACTGATCATCCCGCATGTCGCCAACATTCTGTTTTATCTCGGTCCGAAGCTCGGCCTTGCGCCTGAAGATGAAGGCCTTCGCCATGTCGCCAACGGCCTGCAGCTGACCATCACCGATTTCGTCGCCGAGGTGCATGATACGCATCACCCGATCGACACATCGCTTTATTACGAGGACCAGAAGCCGGAAGCGAAAGCCCGCTCGGCTGCCTTCATCCGCGATCGCATTCCGAAATTCCTCGGTTATTTCGAGCGTGTGCTGCGGCAGAACCCGAGCGGCCCTCAGCACATCGTCGGCAATGGCCTCACCTATGTCGATCTCTCGCTCTTCCAGGTGATCGAAGGCCTCACCTACGCCTTTCCGAAAGCCATGGCGAAGCGCAAGGGGGAATATCCCACCCTGCTCGCCCTGCATGACCGGGTGGCGAAACGCCCGAACATTGCCCGTTATCTCGCCTCCCCACGCCGCCTTGCCTTCAACGAGGACGGGATTTTCCGGCATTATCCCGAACTCGACAGCGCGGAGTAACTAAAGCGGTTTATTGCAGCGGTACGGCCGCATCGAAGAAACCTCCCCATGGATCGCTCGGACGGGTTTTCAATCGCTGAGGCACGTTGGCGAGCGTGAAGGCGGCCGGGCCGCTGACCTCGTTCAATTCAGACCAATCGAGCGGCATCGAAACCGGCGCACCCGGCCGTGCCCGCGTCGAATAGGCGGCGACCGCGGTGTTGCCGCGGCCGTTGCGGAGATAATCGATATAGATATGGCCGCCGCGTTTGGCCTTGGTCGCGGTCGACAGATATTTGTCCGGCGCCTCCGTCGACATGCTTTCGGCAAGCGAATGGGCGAAATCCTTCACCTCGGCCCAGCCGGCCTTCGGCGCCAGCGGCGTCACCACATGCAGCCCCTTGCCGCCCGAGGTCTTGACGAAGGCGGCAAGGCCGCGGGTTTCCAGCCGCGCCTTGACGTCGAGCGCGGCCGAAATCACCGCACTCCAGGCCACGTCCTCGCCGGGATCGAGATCCATGGTGATCAGGTCCGGCTTCTCCCAATTGTCGGTGGTCGTGCCCCAGGGATGAATTTCGAGCACTGCCGATTGCACCAGCGCCGTAAGGCCGTTGAAATCGACGATGCGTAGCAACCTTTCGCCATCCGTTTCCTGCGGATCGGCGATCTCCTCGATATGGGGGTTCATGCCCTTCCAGGCATGTTTCTGGAAAAACCGCTGATGGCTTTTTATACCGTCCGGCAAACGCAGCAGCGCCAAGGGTCGATTGACAAGATAAGGCGCCATGAACGGCCAGACCGCGGCATAATAATCTGCCAGCCCCTGCTTGCTCACGCCCTCGTCCGGCCAGTAGAGACGGTCGGGATGGGTTAGCACGACCTCCGATGCGGGTGGATTTTTCGGGCTCATTCCTTGATCTCGCGTGTGAGGAAATCAAGTAGCCTGTTTTCCTCGGCCCGCAAGCCCCGCAGCGGTTCGGTGCCACTTTCGATCAACGGATGATCGTTGCCGGCAAGCGCGATGATCGCCGGATGGATGTAGCTCGAGCGTGAGATTGCCGGCGTGTTGTGCAGTGCTTCGGCTGCCGCCTCCGACATTTCCTTCACCGTCGGCCGGCCGCCACCAACGATCTTTTCGCGCGCCGCTCCGAAAGCCGCCAGTGATCCGGCCCAGGTGCGGAAGGTCTTCGCGGAAATGGGAATACCTGATATCTCGGCCAGATAGGCGTTCAACCGGCCGGAATCGACCGGTTTCAGCGTCCCGCTGTCATCTTTCCAGACGAAGAGCTGACGGCCGGGCAGGTCGGCGATTTCCTCCAGGATCTTCTGCAGCCTGGGATGTTTGAGACTGCGCTGGACGCGTTTACCGCCCTTGGCGCGGAATTTCAGCTCGATCTGCCCGTCGACAATCTTCAGGTGCCGCTTCAGCAGCGTCGTTGCGCCATAGGTGCCGTTCTCCCTGACATAGGCCTGGTTGCCAACGCGCAAGTGCGCCTCGTCGAGCAGAGTCGTCAGCGCCGCAAGCACGCCGTCGATATCCTCCGTACCGGTGTCGAGGTGGCGCAGCACGGTGCGGCGTATCCTCGGCAATGCCCGGCCGAATTCGATCAGCTGGTGGAATTTGCCGGCGCTGCGGAAGGATTGCCAATCCTTGTGATAGCGGTACTGCTTTCGCCCACGCGCGTCATAGCCCGTCGCCTGCAGGTGGCCGTTTTCATAGAGGCAGATCCAGACATTTTCATAGGCCGGCGGCAGTCCGAGCGCGCCGATGCGCGCCCGTTGCAATTCATCGGCAAGCGTCGTGCCGTCCGGCATGACATAGCTGAAGCCCTTGCCTTTCCTTCGCCTGCGGATGCCCGGGTCTGTATCGCTGACATAAACAAGACCAAGTTCGGTAATGGCTTCGGCATTCATGCTCTGGTTGACCTGCTACTTGCTGCGTCGGCCGAACTGGAACCAGCGGCGGCGCTGGGCCTTGGTCGCCCCCTCCGGCGGCTGCGTCTGGCCTGTCGGCGCAAAGACTGCGACACTTTGGGCATAGACGATGACCGGATTGTCCTGATCGTGCACCGCGAAGGCTTCCGTCTCCGTTCCGGTGTCGAGGATCCTCGACCATTGTTTCAGCCCGTTGACGACAGGCAGGTGGATCTGACAGTCGCCGCCAGCGTTGAGGACGAGGAAAAGGTCGTCCATCTTCTCGGTATCCGGCGCGTGCACGCTTTTCGAGATATAGACGCCGAGCACCTGCAATCCGTCGTCGTTCCAGGCGCCGTCATCCATGAAGCTACCGTCCGGCTTGTACCAGGCGATCTCGATACGCCCGTCCTCGCTGGTCTCGCCGGTCAGGAACCGCTCCTGCCTGAGGACGGGATGAGCCTTGCGGAAGGCGACGGCCTGCCGGCAGAAATCGAGGAAGGGATCGTCGAGCCCATCCCAATTCGTCCAGCCGATTTCGTTGTCCTGGCAATAGGCATTGTTGTTGCCGCCTTGGCTGTTGCCGAGCTCGTCGCCGGCCAGGATCATCGGCACGCCCTGGGAAAGCATCAGCGTCGCCATCATGTTGCGCCGGCGCCGGGCGCGGGCGGCATTGATATCGGCATTATCGGTGGCGCCCTCGGCGCCCATATTGTCGGAATGGTTATCCGAATGGCCGTCCCGGTTATCCTCGCCGTTCGCCTCGTTGTGCTTGCCGTCGAACGAGACCGTATCCATCAGGGTGAAACCGTCATGGGCGGACAGAAGATTGATAGAGGATGTGGCGCCCCGGTCTGAATGGTTGAATTGCAGTGCCGAGCCGGTGACGCGGGCCGCCACCTCCGACACCATGCCGCCGTCGCCCTTCCAGAAACGGCGCACGTCGTCGCGAAACTTGTCGTTCCACTCGCGGAAAGGGTGCGGGAAACCGCCGACCTGATAACCGCCCTCGCCTATATCCCAGGGTTCGGCGATCAGCTTGACGCCGGCAAGGATCGGATCCTGGCGGATCGCCCCGAAGAACAGGCCCTGACGGTCGAATTCCAGATCCTGCCTGCCGAGCGTGCTGGCGAGATCGAAGCGGAAGCCGTCGATATGCATGACGCCCACCCAGTAACGCAGGCTGTCCAGCACCATGCGCATCACCATCGGATGGGCGACATTCAGCGTATTGCCGGTCCCCGTCGTATCGAAGGTGTGGCGGGGATCGTCGGGCGAGAGGATGTAATAGCTTGCATTGTCGAGCCCGCGGAAGGAGAGCGTCGGGCCTTTCTCGCTGCCCTCAGCCGTGTGGTTATAGACCACATCCATAAAAACCTCGATGCCGGCGGCATGGAACTTCCGCACCATGGTCTTGATCTCGGTGATCTTGTCGCTCGACATGTAGCGCGATTGCGGCGCGAAGAAACCAAGCGTCTGGTAGCCCCAGTAGTTCCTCAGGTTGTTTTCCAGAAGATAACGATCGTCGAGAAAATATTGGATCGGCAGGAGCTCGATGGCCGAGATGCCAAGCTTGACGAGATGATCGATGATCGGATCACTGCACATGCCGAGGAAGGTGCCGCGCAGCCGGTCAGGCACCTTCGGATGGGTCATCGTCAGGCCGCGCACATGCGCCTCATAGATAATGGTGTCCGGCCAGGGGCGGCGGATCGCCTCTTCACCCGCCCAATCGAAATCCGGATCCTGAACCACGCCCTTGACCGTGAACGGCGCGCTGTCGCGTTCGTCGAAGGAAAGGTCGTCCTCGCCGATCCGATAGCCGAACAGTGCATCGTGCCATTTCAGCTCCCCCGTCACCTGTTTGGCATAGGGGTCGAGCAGCAGCTTGTTTGCGTTGAAGCGGTGGCCGGCGTTGGGGTCGTAGGGCCCATGGGCGCGATAACCGTAAACGGTGCCCGGCCCGATGCCGGCGATATACCCAGACCAGATGTCGCCCTCGCGTTTCGGCAGGGGCAGCCGGGCAATTTCATCTTTTCCGTCAGGTGAGAAGAGGCAGAGCTCTATCTGTTCCGCATGAGCCGAGAAGACAGCGAAATGCGTCCCGGAACCCGTATACTCCGCCCCCAGCTCAGGCTTGAGGAAGTCGAGTTCCGAAAATGAAAAGCTCATGATGCCCCGCTTGGTGAGATGGCCAAGCGGGAAACGTCACGGCGGTTCGAAAGTTCCGTCCTTGACGGGAAAAGCCAACGATGCGGGCTCGCCGAGGCCTCTACGGCATCAGTTGGCCGCCATTGACCTCGATGATCTGGCCGGTGATGTAGCCCGACAGTGTCGGCGAGGCGAGGAAGAGATAGGCGCCGACGCAATCCTCCGATGTGCCGACGAAACCCATCGGGATCGACTTGCGCTGCAGTTCCATCTGCTCGTCATTGGTATAACGCTCGTGGAAGGGCGTGGCGATGACACCGGGCGCCACCGCATTGACGCGGATCCTATCGGCGACGAATTCCTTGGCATGGCCGCGGGTGATCGTCGAGACGAAGCCTTTAGAGGCTGCATAGAGAATCGCGCCGTTGCCGCCGCCGTTGCGGGCAGCGATCGAGGTGGTGTTGATGATGAAACCGCCCTGCTTCTTCAGCCATGGATGGGCCGCCCGCGTCGCCGCCAGCACCGAGCGGGCGTTGAGGTCCATGACCGCGGCATAATGCGCGTCTGTGTATTCCGAGGTCGGCTTGCGGCCCAGCATGCCACCGGCATTGTTGATGAGCCCGTCGAGATGGCCGAACGTCTTCGCGGTCTCCTCGACGACCCGCTCCGTCTCGCCTTCCCGCGACACGTCGCCTTGGATCAGATGCACGGCGCCGCCGGCTGCCCGGATTTCCTCGGCGAGTGCTTCCGCCGGTTCGCGGCTGGCATTGTAATGCACGCCGACCTTGGCCCCTTGCGCCGCAAAAGCGCGGGCAAGCGCCGCCCCGATCCCGGTCGAGGCGCCGGTGATCAGCACAGCCTTGCCCGAGAGATCCGGCAGTTTGATGGATGCAAGCGATTGCGCAAGTTCTACCATGGCTAAGAAGCCTCCCGAAAAATTAAGGACATAGGTGATGAAACAGACGGGGGAAGTCTATCAGCCGAAATCGGCGAAGGGCAATGCACGAAAGGGCGATTTCGGAATAACGACATGCGTAAACACAAAAGGGCTAAAACGGGTGGCATGGAACAAAATTTGATGCGGCGCGCTTTGGCTGGCAACCCGCGCAAATGCACGGCCGCAGGTCGAAAAATTCTAGTCGCAGGTTTCCGCGATTTTCTTCAATTCGACAGCGGGCTCCAGAGTGACGTCGTCCTTCTTTCCGACGAAGCGGTAGGTCCCGCGCCACAAGCCGTCCGCAGGATCCGAAATGCGCAGCCGATGATCGCCGTCCTTGCAGCTCGCCTCTCACCCATGTCGGTGAAATCCAGTTTGCATTTGGCGGCCTGCGCTTTGGGTAGCACCGGGTTCACGTGGCTCTTCACGGCCGTCTTGTCGTAGCAGATCTGGAAGATCTGCTCATCGTTCTTCAGTTCGGGCGTGGGAACCGGCGTGAAGATCCTTGGAACCCACGACATGGCTGTCGTTGGCGGCATTCTGGATCATTGCAATGGCGATCGGCGGAAAGATGATGCTCCAGATCCCGAGCCAGACAATGGAAACCAACGGTCTTTGGTCTGCATTGCGTGAGCGATCGTTAAGGAGATCGCCGAGGGTCATCACCAGAACCGCCAATCCAAGCGGCACAAGGATAGCAATGAGCATGGCCGCAAGCGGCGTGACCAGACGCTGAGACTGCGCCGCACCCGCCAGCTCCCCGTGGATACGATAGACCCAGAAGGCAAAATAGATAAAGACGGCGACAGCAATACCGAGGACGAGAAGTGCTGGAAGCAAGGTGACGGAGGAAGAAATGACGTCGAAACCATTCGCCTGAAACAGATAGATGCCAAGACCCATTAGAAAGCCGAGGATCGGCGGGATGCTCAGGATGAGAGCGACCAGGAGAGGTGATCGCCGGCGTGGCGTAAGCGGCCGGTGTCGCGGACGCGGAGGTTCATCGAAGGTTAGGTGCCCGGCCGGCAGCAGCAATATGACAGCGAGGAGCAGGCAAGCCAGGAAACCCAAAACGACGGGCAGACCACCTGGATCGAATTCGGTCAACCACGAAGCGCCGATCGGCGCGACGGCCGAGATCAGGATCGTCGTTGACATGAGAGCGAGAGCGCAGCCGAAGTCGATTTTGCCCGGCCGCCCGCTTACCAGGAGGATGGCGATCGCGAGAGGAAAAACGGCCCGAACCGTGCCCAATGCCAAACCAAATAGAAACAGAAACGCCGGCGAGCCCCAAAGCGCGGGCGCGGGCAGAAAACTGAAGGCGACCACGGCGCAGATGACAAGCGGGTAAATTAAAGCCGACCGCGCACGCCGGCTCGCGACGACAAACGCCAGGAAGGCACCGACACCCCAGCCGAGAGTGGATCCGAAATAGAAGATCCCGATAGTCTGAGCGCTGCTGCCCATCATTCGTGAAATCATGGGAAGGACTGTACTAAGACCTTGCCCACCGATCGCCAAAAGAAGCGAGGACAAAAAGAGAGCCCAATAGCGATACGTGCTCAGAAAATCGGCCAGCGTCCAATCGGTATTGCTGGCGGAGGCAGACGTGTTTTCCATAAGTGAAACTTGCTCTCATTCAGTTTTGACACTGCATCCGGACCACCCAACAGGTTGTGCCGATAGACAAGGGACGGCCCAAAGCTGCAGCATCCCTTGATCGCTACTGCCCTTCCACGGCGCACAGTCCTGTACACTCTTTGCGCTCGAACGCTGATTTGAACGCAAGCGCATTCTCCCGCTCTGGCCCCGCCAGGATAGGCAACACCGCCTCGATTTGCGCGATCATAGCTACCCTGTCCGCCGGCGGCGTCGACGCCGACATGGTTACGGCGATGTCAGCGAGGCTATTCAAGAGAATATTGCGATTGGCCGTATACAGGCCCGGCGAACGCAACATCAAGACGGCACCAGTGACCATCTCATTAATGCCAAGCCGCATCTGCTGCAGTCCCGCCCGGCGCGGCTCCGTCATTTCGGCGGCCGGAAGCGTTTTAACGAAATCTGCGATGGCCTCGAACTCGGCGGCCTGCACACGCAGCAGATAGGCGGCAGCTCGCGCGATTTCATCCTGATATTTGGAGGTATTGGCGGACATATCAGGCACCGCTCCGGATTGCGGCGCGAACAAAACATAGGTCTTGTAAAGGGCGCCTGCCCGATCGGCGGTTGCAAGAAGTGCCGGCAGATCGGCCGAGATATAGGGCGGCGTGCCGAGCGTCGCCTTTGCGTCCCAAAACCGTGCGAGAATTTCGGCGTGATCGGGATTTGACCAGCGCGGCAAATCCCCTTGCGCACGGGTCTGGCGCGCAAGGTCATCCACCGCTTCAAACCTTATTGCCGCTTCACTCTGGTTTGAAGGTGAGACACCTGCCTCGCCGAGCGACGCCGAAAGCACAAAGGAACCTGCGAACAAGAGCTTCAGGAGCGCGCGTCTCAATGGATTCTCCATCAGCCGGACATAGCGATCCTGACCACTCTGAAACACATTTATGCAAGTAGCAACCGTACGGTGTGTGTCCGTACGGCAAATGAGGCCGTTAAGGTCACCTCATCACGACGTCGCTCCGAAGATCGGCTGCGGCTTCTGGCGCACGAGTGGCGGAAATGCCAGCGCGATCGCCGCCGCGCCGAGGCCAATCATCGCCGAGCCGATGAAAAGCCAGGAATAATTGGCGAAGGTGTCGAATATCCAGCCGCCGATCAGAGGGCCGAAGGCCATGCCGAGGCTGGAGAGCATCGTCGCCGCGCCCAAGACGGTGCCGATGATGCGCTGGCCGAAATACTCCCGCGCCAGCACCGCATAGAGCGGCATGACGCCGCCATAGGCGCTGCCGAAGACGATGGCGAGCGCATAGAACTCGCCGAGTTGGCTGACGAAGAGATAAGTCGCGAGAGCGCCCGCCTGCACCAAGAGGCCGGCGACCAGCACCGGCTTTACGCCGATCCGGTCGGCAAGGGTGCCATAGAGCAGCCGGCCGCCGAGGCCGGCAAGACCCTCGACGCTGTAGATGCTGACGGCCGCCATCGGCGCGACGCCGCAGATCGTTGCATAGTTGACCATATGGAAGATCGGCCCGGAATGGGCCGCACAGCAGGCAAAAAAAGTCAGGCCGAGCACGATGAACTGCGGCGACCGGAAGACTTTCGACAGCTGTGGCCGGGCGCCGCCAGCCGCGAAATCGGTGCCGATATCGTCGGCTTCGGCCGGCCGGCGCCGGACGAGAAAGGCCGCCGGCACCAGCAGCACCCAGGTGGCAATGCCGATGATCAACATCGCCGGCCGCCATTCATAGGCCGAGATCAGCCAGCGCGCGAAAGGCGAGATCGTCATCGGCGCCACACCCATGCCGGCCGAAACGAGCGACACGGCAAGTCCGCGGTTTTCGTCGAACCAGGCGGTCGTTGCCGCAATCATCGGCGCGAAGAAGGCGCTGGCGGCGAGGCCGACGAGGATGCCGTAGGTCAGTTGGAACTGCGTGAGCGTTTCGGCGCGGCTTGCGAGCACCAGCGCCAGTCCGAGCAGCACGGAGCCGATCAGCACCACGATGCGCGGGCCGAAGCGGTCGCTGGCCGCACCCCAGAGAAAGCCGCCGAAGCCCATGACGATGAAATTCAGTGTCATCGCGCTGGCGATGCCGACATGCGACCATCCGGTCGCGGTGGCGATCGGTTCCTGGAAAATCGCCAGCGAGAACATCGCGCCGATGGCAACGCACGACATCAATGCGCCCACAGCGACGATGACCCAACGATAGGAAACACCCATGGCTTCATACCTCCATGCCGATAGAGTGATCGCGACGCCTGCGCCCCGCAATCTCAAGACGTTTGAGCCGCTGCGATTTCGACAGCGCCCTCCCATCTTTTTCGCCTGGAAGCCCTACAGAGTGCGAAACATCACCAATGCGTCGACATAACCCTCGCTGGGATGGAGGAAAACGCCGGGAAGCCGGCCGACGATTTCGAAGCCGAGGGACTGCCACAGCTGAACGGCGCGCCGGTTGCTGCTGACGACGAAATTGAACTGCATGGCGTGAAAGCCGCTGGCGCGGGCATGCTCCAGCGAATGTTCATGCATAAGGCGGGCGACGCCGCGGCAGGCCGCGGCGGGATCGGTCATGTAACCGCAATTGCAGACATGCCGCCCGCCGCCGGCCTGATTGGCCTTGATGTAGTAGGTGCCGAGGATGACCCCATCCTCCGCGGCGACGAATGTCTCGCGATCCGGCCCCATCCAGTAGGCAAGTGCATCGGCTTCGGAGAGATCGCGGTCGAGCGCATAGGTCTCGCCGGCGCGGATCGTCGGGCCGATGATCCTCCAGATGGCGTTTCGGTCGTCATTGTCTGCGGGGCGGATCAGCATGCCCGATTTCTACAGAAGCCGGGCACGGCGCGCAACGGCTCGAGCGTGCTCAGACCCTTTCGAGCGCGACCGCAATCCCCTGCCCGACGCCGATGCACATGGTCGACAGCGAATATCTGCCGCCGGTCTCGGCAAGCTCCAGCGCCGCCGTGCCGGTGATGCGGGCGCCCGACATCCCAAGCGGATGGCCGAGCGCGATCGCGCCGCCGTTGCGGTTCACCCGCTGATCGTCATCGGCAATGCCCAGCGCCCGCAGCACCGCCAGCCCCTGGCTGGCGAAGGCCTCGTTGAGTTCGATCACGTCGAACTGCTCCTGGGTCATGCCGAGCCGGGCCATCAGCTTGCGCGAGGCCGGGATAGGCCCCACCCCCATCACCCGCGGCGGAACCGCGGCCGCAGCGCCACCGAGGATGCGGGCGATCGGCGTCAGGCCATATTTCCGTGCGGCGGCTTCGGAAGCGATGATCAGCGCCGCAGCGCCGTCATTGACGCCGGAGGCATTGCCCGCCGTCACCGTCCCGCCCTCCTTCTTGAAGGGCGTGCCGAGTTTCGCCAGCGTCTCGATCGTCGTTGCGCGCGGATGTTCATCCTTGTCGACGATGACGGGATCGCCTTTGCGCTGCGGAATGGTCACAGGGGTAATTTCCTTCGCCAGCCGCCCGCTCGTCTGGGCAGCGGCGGCCTTCGCTTGGCTGTGCACCGCAAAGGCATCCTGGTCTTCGCGGCTGACGTGATATTCCTCGGCGACGTTCTCGCCGGTCTCCGGCATGGAATCGACGCCGTACTGTTTCTTCATCAGCGGATTGACGAAGCGCCAGCCGATCGTCGTGTCGTGAATTTCCGCCGCCCGCGAAAAGGCCGTCTCGGCCTTCGGCATGACGAAGGGCGCCCGCGACATGCTTTCGACGCCGCCAGCAATCATCAGTTCCGCCTCGCCGGCGCGGATGGCGCGGGCCGCAGTGATCACCGCATCCATGCCGGAGCCGCAGAGCCGGTTGATCGTCGTGCCCGGCACCGCGATCGGCAGGCCGGCCAAGAGCGCCGACATGCGCGCGACATTGCGGTTGTCCTCGCCCGCCTGGTTGGCGCAGCCGAAGATCACGTCGTCGACGGCTTCCCAATCGACGCCGCCGTTGCGCTCCATCAGCGCCTTCAGCGGGATGGCGCCGAGATCGTCGGCGCGCACCGAGGAGAGCGAGCCGGCGAAGCGGCCGATCGGCGTCCTGATATAGTCGCAGATAAAGGCTTCGGTCATGACTTTTCCTCAGAGTTTCGGGACGACGAGGTCGGCGACCGGACCCTCGACATGGAGGGCCGCGCCGGTCATCGCCTGCAACTCCTCGAGCGACATGGCGGCCAGCTTTTCGCGCAGGACGAAGTGCCCGTCGACGATGTCGATGACGGCATGGCTGGTATAGATGCGGGTGATGCAGGCGACGCCGGTCAGCGGGAAGGTGCATTTCTCCACCAGCTTCGGCTCGCCGGTCTTGGTGACGTGCTCGGTGATGACGCAGACCTGCTTGGCGCCATGCACCAGATCCATGGCGCCGCCGACGGCCGGCACGCCCCTGCTGCCGACCCGCCAATTGGCGAGATCGCCGCTCTGGGCGACCTGATAGGCGCCGAGGATCGCGACGTCGAGATGGCCGCCACGCACCATGGCGAAACTGTCGGCATGGTGGAAGAAGGCAGCCCCCGGCTTCAGCGTCACTGCCTTCTTGCCGGCATTGATCAGGTCCCAGTCCTCCTCGCCGGCGGCCGGCGGCTCGCCGAAATTCAGGATACCGTTCTCGGTATGGAAGATCGCCTGACGGCCGGGCGGCTGGTAGCGGGCGACCATTTCGGGAAAGCCGATGCCGAGGTTCACATAGGCGCCGTCGGCGATGTCCTGGGCGGCGCGCCAGGCGATCTGCGCATTGGAAAGTTTGATGTCATCCCTGATATCGATGGTCATATGTAGGCCACTCCGGCTCGGATGAGCTCTTCTTCCTGCTGGGGATTGGGAACGGTGACGACGCGGTCGACGAAGATGCCGGGGGTCACCACATGCTCGGGATCGATGCCGCCGGCCGGTACGATGGAGGAGACCTGGGCGATAGTCTTGGCCGCCGCCATGCACATCAGCGGATTGAAGTTGCGGCCGGCCTTGTTGTAGGTGAGGTTGCCCTGGATATCGCCGATCTGCGCTTTGACGATGGCGAAATCGGCCTTCAGCCAGCGCTCCTGCACATAATGGCGGCCGTCGAATTCGGCGATGACCTTGCCTTCGGCCAGTTCGGTGCCATAGCCGGTCGGCGTGTAGAACGCCGGAATGCCGGCGCCGCCGGCGCGGATGCGTTCGGCCAGCGTTCCCTGCGGCACCAGCTCGAGTTCGATCTCGCCGGCCAGGTATTTGTCGGTGAAGGCGCGTGGATCGGACGAGCGCGGGAAGGAGCAGATCATTTTCCGGACCAAGCCGGCGTCAATCATTGCGGCGATGCCGATGCGGCCGTTGCCGGCATTGTTGTTGATCACAGTCAAGTTTTTTGGAGCCTTGTCGATCAAGGCATGGATCAGCTCGATCGGCGCGCCGGAGCCGCCGAAACCACCGATCATGACGGTTGCCCCGTCGCCGATTTCGGAGACGGCTTCCGCCGTGCTCGCGACTGTTTTGTCCATTGGGATCTCCTCCGCTTCAGCCTCAGAAATAAAGGGCGGCCGACGCTGGGGCAAGATGGTTTGTGCGATATTTGACATTTGTTCATATATCGCACAAAATCGTAGTCAGATTGGAGACCGGAACCTATGCGCGAAACGGATTTTGTCAGCGGCTTTGCCCGCGGCCTGAAAGTGATCGAAGCCTTCGGTGAAACGCGGCAGCGGCTGTCGATTGCCGAGGCCGCCAGGCTGACGGCGCTCGACCGCGCCACCGTGCGCCGCTCGCTGCTGACGCTCGCCGAGCTCGGTTATGCCGATTACGACGGCAAGTTCTTTACGCTGACGCCGAAGATCTTGCGGCTCGGCCATGCCTATCTCGAGGCCACACCGCTGCCGGCGCTGTTGCAGCCGCATCTCGATCATCTCTCGGAACAGGCCGGCCAGAGCGCCTCGGCCTCGGTGCTCGACGGCACCGAGATCGTCTATATCGCCCGGGCCGCGCAGCGCCGGGTGATGTCGATCAATCTCACCCCCGGCAGCCGCCTGCCGGCCTATTGCGCCTCGATGGGCCGGGTGCTGCTCGCAGCGCTTTCCGAGGCGGAGGCGCGCGCCATCCTCGCCCGCAGCGAGCTGAAGCAGAATACGGCAAAGACCAGGACCGACCCGAACGAACTGATCGAGGAATTCCGCCGCGTGCGCGCCGA
>Ga0123341_1000110_pt1 | contig 36465 bp, 15 predicted proteins | sample Turbeapinknodule_FD_89959 | JGI IMG/M metagenome (GOLD analysis project Ga0123341, IMG submission 89959) | Root nodule microbial communities of legume samples collected from Mexico - Turtle bean Mexico pink nodule | ecosystem: Host-associated > Plants > Roots > Nodule | place: Mexico: Nepantla...
ATTTAATGCTATACTTGTTTATTTGTTCTAATTATTTAATTGTTTGTTTTTATGTTTAATAAAATAATTTTTATAAAAAATTATAAATATTTTAAATTATAACGATGAATAAACGTTTACATGAATATTGTTTAAATTTTAATTCATATAAAAAAATTAGATTATAAAAAACACACCCTAGAATGTTATATTTAGATTATTTGCTTTAACATGTTGATGCAACGGTAATGTTAACTTTTACGATTGTAATTCTTATCATTACTGTTTCCCCCAATTAAATGATGATACGAAAGAGGAAAATTATATCGCTAAGATATGTAACCTTACATAAGATATTGTTTGTCACGTTATCATTGACAGCAAGACGCTATTAAAGAAAATGATGAAAATAGTAAAATCCTATATTATATAAAGCAAAAAGCTGTTTTCTTCTTGGAACCAAAACAATAAAACAAGTCTACTGAAAGAAGCAGAACCATATTAAAACCGATATTATTTTATCTTATCATGTTGCTTAAATATGATAATATTATGTTAGAAAAATGGCATAGTATAAGTTAATGAGTATAATGTTTTAATTTTATAAGAGGATTTCAAGTGAAGTCAATGTAAGTTTTCCTTGAAAAGTAAAAATAAAATTCCCCGTTGAGATTGGTTTTGTTTTCCCTCTGAAAGAATCCGAGATTAGCCAAGAGTGAGAGGAACGATAATCCCAACCCAATTACTTCGCTTTTTCTCTTTCTTTCCTATAATCTTGCCTTTTTTTTGCTTCCGGCGGCAAGGACCCTCGCGGTGGACCAAATTGCCCTCCATTTCCTCTTCAAATCACACCAAACCCTTCCCTACTACCTTTTCCACTCAGATTCTCCTCACACCACAGTCAACTCAACCGTCCTCTCTCTCTCTTCACGCTATGCGACCTTGAAGAACCATCTTCCGAGGCGAATGGATTTGGTAGAAGGCGTCGGAGAGAGCTCCTCGCCGCCGCGCGCCTTCAGCGGATATGGAAACTACGACGTACGCAACGACGTCTACAACCGCCTCCTCGAAACCGGCCACGACCAAGCCGTTTCCAATCCCGAGTTCCGCGAACAGTTGGAGGCTCACTTCAATCGGTTGCCTCCGAGGTTCCGCGATTGGACTCTCTTCTTACTATTTTTGGATTAGTGTCTTTTGCTTCACTTTCCATTGACTAAGTTAAGTGTCGATTAATCCGTTGCTGTTGTTTCAGTTATGGACTCGATGTGAATATCGATAAAGCGGAAGATGTTCTGTTGCATCAAACGCTTCTTGCTCTGGCAAAGGACCCTGACAAGCGTCCTGTTTTCCATATACGCTTCCTCGAGGTACTGCTATGCTTAATATTGAAGAACTGCTTACTTGCCTGTGGCTAACTCCGTTTGTCTTGCTATTTGGAATTTTGAATTTCAGTTAGCTTTGGATCATCTCTGATTGATTTTGTCGGATCTTTGTTCAACCAATTTCCATAATTTATAATAATGTATTTAGATTTTAAATAAGAGTTTAATTTTCATGCGCGGTCAGTGTAAAGATTTTTACACTGGTAAAATAATTAAGCTTCTCCTAGAAGTTAAAATTAGCTTTGGTGTAAGTTAATTCAAAAGTTAAATGAAATAGTTTCAGTAAGTTATTCTATGGACTAGTTAGTTTTAACTTGTGAGAGACATGTAATTCTTTTCACCTCCTTTTGTGTTTTTGGCAATTTCATTATCAGAATGACTTTTAATGTGTAGTTACTATAATAAAAATAACAGTAGACTTACCATATATGGTGATCTGCGGTTGGATGACTGTAAACATAATTTATTTACCTTGTCAGATGCATATCAATTATTTTTTTAAGATAATATTTATCTTATTCTCTTATTGGTAACTGTGTCAGCACGTGTGTTTGAGTCCATTCTTCATCTTTTCCTAGTATGGATTTAACTAGAAGCCATACTGGTTGTGTTAACAGAGACAAAAGAAAGGATTAGGGAATATTATCTGCCATTGATGTGTGCTTGGGCTATGACTTGGTTTTACTAGCAAAAGCCTAAATCTGTGTTGGTGTTTGTTTTGTATCAGTGAATATGATGTATGTACCCTGCAATGTAACTACGAATGAATTGAAATCCAAAAAAATAGGAACGTATATTCTGGATATATATACACCTTGACCTGGGCATGAACTAACAAGATAGTTAAAGTACAGAAATATATAAGTAACAAAATCTGAAAGGGAAACACTAAGATGTTCTTTAGGTGTGGTCAGAATTACAATTTTACCTTGGTAAACTAAGCACTAAAGGTAGGTACAGTTACCAAGCTGAAAGTCAATTTTAATTGGAGAGAACACTAACACCTAAAGGGTAACGCCTAAGTTTTTCCATGAATCCTAAAAGTAAAGATGCTGCAGCATCTTAATTTGCATATACAGTCAATAAAAATAATCTTTTGGGTGGTTTATGTGTATACTTACAGTTTGCCTGTTTGTTGCTTATGGTTGCACTGAAGAAGCAACATATATGTTGATTTTGAAATTTTAGATTTTAGAGAATGTCAGTTACCTATCCGAAAGATAAACTATATTAGATTACTTTATGTGTCCTTGCTTCTTTGTTACACGAATTCCTGAAAGAGTTTTACTTTGTACTCTTTCTTAACTTATACATCTTATATTTAGTTGAGCGTTCAAGTGCTTATGTTTACATGGTAGTTAGTTGTTCATATGATCCATCCGATGATTTTCCCTTTCTTGGTCTTCCTCTACATCTGTTTAGTCGGCTATCTCATCTAACAAATTATTCTTAATGAGACCTCTATTGGTTTTCTCTTCAATACTTCCATTCTTCTTCTTTATCCTTAAATAAATATTTGTCAATTGTGAAACAATTGCCTTTTGTCTTCCCTTTTTTTTATTCATGCAATCAGTCTTTCATATTTCTTTCAGTTTTTTGTGTCTGTAACAAATTTACTTCTCTCTCAATTTGCTGGGCAGAATATTTCAACTAGAGCAGATGGTGAAGATCAACAAATTTTAAGTACTCATCATAGGATGGGGTCATCTCATTCTCATGCAACAAATGGGGTAGCAGTGCCATCTGGGAAAAGGTATTGTACCCGGTGAACATTGAAATATTCAATATATTTGCACACGCATTTTACAGGAAGAAGATGGATATTGCATGAGTTATATTATCAATTATGTCTTCATAATGTGTGACTTAAAATATCAATTTTGTATCTTTGTAATGTACATTATATTATTTTCACCAGTACGACGAGGGATATTGCAAATGAGTTTGAGCCTTGCTCAAAGCTTGAGGACTTAAATTTGGATGTTAGAAAGAACTCCAAGGAGACAGAGGAGAACTTTCTTGCTGACAACTTTTTTCCGAGGTACTTCCTGAATGAAGTTACAACACTGATCCTTACTTTTTTTAGTTTTTGAAATAGCAGTATGGCCACTTTTGTTAAAATTGGTAGACATGGCTTCAATTTTCTCTCCCTTGGAGAGGGCAGGAAAACTTAATTCTACCTGTTGCCAAATGTTTATTAATATTTACTGACAATATATTGGGATTGAAAAATACAAGTTGTAGTAGAAAGGCCTGTTGGATACTTGGATGTATTATTGTTGACATGACAGCATTTGTGGCAAAAAGCTTATTTTTTATATTATGTGGCTAGAACATTTTCTTATTTCAATGCATGTGTAACTCTTAAGCAAGGATTTGTTTGGAGAGGAGATCAAATCAGAGAAAAAAGATGTTCTTTCTCTTCTAACAATCCATATAGAGATTCAAATAAAGTAAAGTAGATGAGGCCCCAACATAAGCATCATGTGCATTGTAGAGTAACCCTTTCATGTTGAAGGATTTGTTTGGTACTTTAGAACATGTTTATTTTAAAAATATTGTTAATTTTTTTTTTCATTTTGGAGGATATTCCATTCCATCTGTTTTGTTATTTATATGTGATTTACAAGTTTCAGGACTATATTCATTATGACTGATAGACTTTAACCTTGTTTCACGTTGATGGAGGAACTGGACCTTTATATCTCAAGTCTATCAATATATATGTTACCTGAATATTTCAATTTAAAATACAGGCATGAACACTCAAGTATCCGAGTTCATGAAATAATATTTTCTACTGTTGACAAGCCAAAGCTGTTAAGCCAGGTATGCTTGAAGAGTTTATCTTATCTGTTGTTTGTGTTAACTTGTATATTTTCTAAATTAATTGGAAGTTTTGAAACTCCAAACTATAGTGAGCTGAAAAATTTGAATCCACTTAGCACAAAATATAAAGGTTTATTTTCCATAGTTCTATCCACTTAATGAAACAGAAATTTTCTAAAAAATTAAAAGGTATTTGATAATTGGAGATTTATTAAGAAGTTTTGGACTATGTGTTAACTTGTCATTTGAAGCATAGAAAAAATGAAGCCATAAGCTATATGAAAGCTTAGACTGAATTTTGGATACAAATGTTTTAATGCGTAGTTTTGGTGTATCATTGATTTCATACTGACAAGTTACATAGCAAATAAACATTGGATACAAGAGAGCTTGAGAGTGCAAATGGAAAAACTGGAGTGAATTTTACTGTATGAAAGTTTAGATGGAATGTTGGATACAAATGTTTTAATGCGTAGTTTTGGTGTATCATTGATTTCATACTGACAAGTGATTTGTATTTTTGAATATTCCTGTATTCTCTCATAACACATAAACATTGGATAGAAAAGAGCTTGAGAGTGTAAATGGAAAAACTGGAGTGGATTTTACTCAAAGAGCTTGAGAGTGGAAATCTGGGCTTTCCCTTGTATTAAGTGTAAATGTAACTTCACTATGTTGATGTAATCAAATGCGAGGTTATAGTTTGTTAATATTTGACAACATAATTGATGGATAGCATGATTGCTTTTAACGGATATTATTTTATTTTAGCTGTCAGCTTTGCTGTCTGATATTGGACTTAACATCCGTGAAGCACATGTCTTCTCCACAACTGATGGCTATTCCCTTGATGTGTTTGTGGTGGATGGGTGGCCAGTAGAGGTACACAACTACTTCTGATGAATGTGATGCTATTTGGTTTACCGTGAAGACCTCTGCAAAGTTGTATCTATGAAACCTGTCATTTTTCATTAACGTTAATTTTACTGTTGCATTTGTGTTGTTGCAAACACTTTATAACTTCTAATTGACTACACAATTTCGTACATGGTGATTGATCCCTACTACAATAATATGAGCCTTGATTTGATAGCAAATTGGGCAAGATGGCAATTATTTATGCCCACAAATGTTGCACCCGTGTCATATTTATTTATAAAAGAAAAATCTTACCAGTTTCAGTTCAGACAAAAAAATGGTCTTATATTGGGAGTCAAGTTTGTAGGATTTTAAGGGGGACTGCTATTATATTACCCTTATGACAGGGATGTGTGCTGAGTACAAATATCGCTGACTTTGCAATCTTGTGCTCAGGAAACAGATGAATTGTATGATGCTATGGAAAAAGCTGTAGCAAGAAGTGAGGTGCATTGTGTCTCCTTGACTTTGTATCTATACATTCATATGTTTGTTTTTTGAGATGTTGGATTTTTATCTATAAAGAATGAACGAATGAATGATTCTTAATTTTTCACTGGCTTGTATTTCCTGGAATGTAATTGAAAGGAAATGTAATTACTCTACATTTTCCTTGAAAATGGCTAATGAATATGGGACTTATAGGGAAAGAAGACTTGATATGGAGGAATAACCACTGATAAATAACAAGCCTAACAGACATCCTGGAAGCATTTACCTTGGCCAGTAACCTTTTATTCAGGTTAAAAAAATATTGAAAGTGACTGATCATTTGCACTTCTAGTATAGGAATCCTAGTCTCCGAACTGCTCCTTGAAATAATGTCAATGGGCTGTTATCCACAGGAACACCAAAAATTAATACTCTATTGTTAGAATGTGAAGGAAGGAAGAATTATCTGATTAAAACCCAGCTTATTGCTATGTCCACATACAACATCAGCCGGCATCACCATTTCCAGAAGATCTTTCACTCCTTCCTGCCTCCAAACCCCTAAGGTGGATATTCTAAAAATTATCTAAAGCTGGACAAACTCACTGATCATACAAAATGCTGATTGGTCAATTCGAAATCTGCCACGCAGCATCTGTGAAAATGATGACTATTTGTCCAATCTCCATAAATACTCAAGCACAAAGATTAGGAGTAACAAATCGTATCAGGACACCAATGTCTTTGTAAGACACCTTTAATCTTTCTATATTGAGTACTAGAGTAAAAAAGTAGCATTATTTGAAATTCATTTAGCAGTGTCCCAACCTGTGCTTTAGTTGAAATTCATTATCCTTAACTTTTGACATGTGATTTATCCAAAGTGTAAAATGTCAACCCCCCCTTGAACCCATGAATACGCAGAAAACTAATTCTGTTCATCAGATCCCTTCATTAACAGATAATGTATATTGCTACAATCACTTGATGCATATTAGCAATAAACATGATTTTATAAAAATAAAAAATCTGATGGAAAATTTCATTCAAATCATATCGTAATACATGGTTAAACAGAAGAATGAAAATTTCACTGTTGATACGTTATTCAATTTAATGGTTTCATTGCTTGGGAGAAAACTGTTTCTGTTGTAAACTGATTTCATTGATTATGAAAGAACGAATACAAGATACATTGCTCAGCCTGTTAATATCTATACATAGGTGTAGGTTCTGAGTCAGATTGATGTGACAGTTGTAGCTGTCACTACCTAAATGACAGCTTTTACACTTATTAACAGAACTAACATAATGCAATAAAAATCTTTAAACTGAAAATTACATAGAGAAAACATATTCTCACACCCCCCCACAAGCTAAAGGTAGGTGAGATTCCAAATAGAGCTCAAATACATTGATTTTGGACCTTAAACGAAAGAAATGCGGAGGAGAAAGTGGCTCGGTTAACAGTTTAGCAAGCTGGTCTGTACAAGGGATGTGCAGACCTGAATTTGTTTGCTGATAACTCTTTCAGTAAAGAAGAGGTCCAATTCCATATGCTTTGTGCAAGCATGAAGAATAGGATTATGAGCTAGGTGTTCTACTGTCTGATTGTCACAAAACACCACTGTTGTGAGGCAAGGAGCAGAAATTTCATGCATTAGAGTTTGAAACCAAAGAATATCTGCAGTAACAGCTGCGAGATTGCGATATTCAGCCTTAGTGTTGGACCTGGCGATGACAGTCTGCTTTGGTACCCTTTTAGAGAGAAGACTGTTGCTCATGTAGACTGGTTTCATTGATCTAAGAAAAAGAATGAATACAAGCCACATTGCTCAGCCCTGCACAACCTATATATAGGTGCAGGTGCTGAGTCGGATTGATTTGATTATTGTAACTGACTAAGCTATTAGATGACTGCTGTTGCACTTACTAACAGAATTGCTGCTCTGGAGTATTTGTGGTTTCAAGTGAGCACATGAAGTTCCTTTGAATTTTTCAGTGATAAAGTGTATCTATAATGGGATGACCGGAGTTTTATAAACATTTTTTGGGTTAAATCACGTATTAGCTGGAGCTAAGAGGTGTTTGCATTTCATTCCAATTTTTTTGGGATTTAGTAATAATTGAAGTTGGTAGCTCCTTTTGCATAGTATATAATCATGGCATATAAGATTGTAATAAAAATTCTTCCTTTCTTTAGGGGTCATGGTCCCGTTCTTCAAATTCTCATTCTGCTGTTGAGAAAGCCTTAGCAACAGAGGGAAAATCGGGAGATTGGGAAATAGACAGGAGGTTGCTAAAGTTAGGAGAAAAAATAGCGTCTGGATCCTCTGGAGATTTGTGAGTTGTGTTGTTTTTTTAACTTCTTCTCTTCTCCATATCATGATATTTATGATTCATACCCAGGTATCGTGGAGTTTATCTTGGGGAAGATGTTGCCGTTAAGGTTCTGAGATCTGAGCAATTGAATGATGCCTTACAGGATGAATTTGCTCAAGAAGTGGCAATTCTGAGGTCAGTATTTTGCTGCTCAGAGTTTAAGACCTTACTGCATATCATAATTTGTTTTCCTAATTAATCTTATAAATTCTCTTTCTAAAAGATTATCAAATATTGGTTATTCTGTGTTGTACAATAGAGTTTATTTGGAACACTTGTGTTATCTTTTCCTCGAGGAACACATATTTGATTGATAAAGCTTAAATTGAAATATCAACCCAAGTACCAACTACCAAGTTTTAAGAAGTCGTTTTGCATAACAAAACCATCAGTTTAGGTAACTGCTTAGTTGCTGCATTCTTACAACTGTTTACTTCGTCAACCCTTGAAGAACTGGATGTCTGTTTACTAGAAACTTCTGACAATTGATGTCAGTTGTAGCATCCTTACAACTGGTTATTTTTCTCAATTGATTTTCTGTCCTGGGATTTCTCCATATACTATTTAGTTTTATCTTGTCTATAGGACACAAATTTAAAGACCAATTGCCAGTCACTTTCTCATTTAGGTTCCGTTCATTCTCTTCTTCCCTGAAAATCTTTTGACAATTTGACTTCTGTATTTCTGAATGCAGGCAGGTACAACATAAAAATGTTGTTCGTTTCATTGGTGCATGTACAAAGTGTCCACATTTGTGCATAGTAACAGGTATTGACCAATCCATTTGGTTCTGCAGATATATTCTTCTATATTATCCTATTTAATGTGGAAACGATAGCTGTCCTTATTCGTTGATATTTTATGGAAGTAAAGACTATTAGAATCTTGCCCCTGAAGTTTGAGATTAAAAAAAATTAAAAATTACTCACATCGATGCCCCCTTTGACCCTTTCTAATAGAACAATAATTAGTGAGGAAAAACTTATGGGATGACTCCTTATTTACTAGTGAGTTTCACAATAATGTTTAGCCGAATGTTTTAGTGAATTTGAGATGACAGAGTAAATTGACACGAATTCATAAGTTTTAAGAAATTCATATATATATATATATATTAACATTTTAAGAAACTGATACCATTCTATTTTTTAAATTTAATTAACATTTTATTTTTCGTTACTTCAAATTTTCTCTCACCTGTATTATCTGAATAGTTACTGTTATTATTTGTTTGTATCATCTCTCCTTTGTCAGTATTGCTGTTTCACTTTTACCAGAAAGGTGCTAGGTTTATTCTAAATAGGAAATGTGGAGGATGTTGATATATGTATATATTTGTTGGTGTGTATGCATGTATTGACTTACACATACATAATATGATTAAGTATTGTAATTTTTAAAAAAAAAAATTAAATTTGTTTTGGTATAAGTTGAAAGTTCGCAATGTTAATTCAGATATTTTCACAAATTAAGCAATAAAAAAAATAAGGAGTTATCTTCTCATTTCTGATTTAATGTTTTTGTTCATTGCTATTCATTTTTAGTTGGTTAAATAAAAAATTGTTGTAATTCTAAGTTTTAAAAAAATAATAGGCATTTGAATTGCTATGGATGAGTTTTACAAAATAAAATTTAACTTGAACTAGAAGAAAGAAGTGCTTTAAAAAGTTCATTTATTAAACAATTGTTATTTTTGTTAAATTTTTCAATTGCTGCCACTGTAAATGAATGTTTTTTCCTAATTCAGTTTTTCAACGTATTGTTGAAAATTTTAAATACTAATATAACCCATAAAGTAAAATCTAAATATGGTCATGATCGGAAATTAATTAGCATGAAATTTTGTGGGTAAATTGACATCTAAGTAATTTCTAATGAATTTGATAATTTAATATTCATAATATTTGTTTTCTAAATTTTCTGTTTAGTTATTTTAAGATTTTTTTTTTAAATTATTGGTTTCTATATGTATTTATATTGAAATTAACTATAAAACACAAGTTACTTAAATCAGTTGGTAAAAGTCCTTTGTAGTTTGTTAAAAAATTCTTTGCAGTTGAGCTATTAAACAGTATTGAACAAAAAATAAAGCAAAGAGAAAATTAGAGAAATATTTATTTTTCGTTTTTCCTTATTTGCTTGATGATTACATTTAGATTAGTATTTTGCACTTTTTTTTGAAAATTTTAATTGTTACAACGAATTAATATTTAAATTTAAATATATAATTGCAAGCTGAAGTAATAGTGTGGTTACTCAAATATTAGGTTTTTTTTTCTTCTAAAAATAGTGTAGTCACTCAAATATTAAGTGAATTTTCTTTTCTGAAAATAGTGTAGTTAATCAAATATGAAATAATGGCATGAATTATAGATTTTTTATATTAATTTTGAAGTTTGCTATTATTTTGGTATACCTTAAGGTATTGAATGAAGTGTAATTTATTCTTAGAAAATTAAAATCCTTTCTGGCACCTTTTTGTGAGCTTGAGATCAAAAGATTTGTCAAATGGTCAGTGAAGCTGGGCACTTTTGGTACACGTTAATTTGTGAACCAAGAAAATGCACATTAAGAGTTTAATCCATGAGTTTTTGAACATCACAAGGAACTCAAGATATCGTTTACAATGATAAAAATGTGCTGCAGTACAAGAGTTATAGATATGCAACATGTTTAATACCAGGCTGTCTTCTTTTTCCTTACTCTAACTCATGTACCCAAAATATAGTTATTTTTTTTTTGTGAACTGTTGTTAAAATAGATTTATAATAACTATAAATGATTTTTTTTTTTCATATTACTTTTCTATTATAATTCTCGATTACAAATCATTTTTATGTTTGTACAGTTTTTAATAACGGGTAGAACACATTTTAGCCAAAGCTATTCTTTAGTTTTAAACAATATTTCTCTTATTAAATTAATAAATTGTGCTTTGTAGAATGTAGTCATATTATCAATTATCAATTCATTATTTATAAAGAAATGAAGTTTTTTGCAAGTTTAAACATTTATATTTCACTTCATGTATACTTGTTTCTGCATCTATAGCTTGTGGTCTGGGTGTTTAGTTTGAAGTGTAGTTGTATGCACACGACTTTCAATGTTAGACTTCTTTCCTTAAAACACATGAATTGTTTGATCATGATATATGAGTTGTTCTATACTGGTGTGTGTTGATAATCTATCTTTCAAGATTTACAAATAGCATAGTTTAAGTGTCTTTTGTCTTAAATGTCAAGTGCCTTTTGGTTCTGAGTAGTATGGTTTTTCTTCTGATCACTTGACCTTGTGCTAATATGTTCATCATTTAGTACTTTTCAGGGGATTTATTAGGTCAAAACACTGGTCACCGCAACATTTTCAATGTGACTTGTTCATGATGCAAATCAATGTTACGGGGCTTAGAAGGTTTCTAAATGTCATGCAAATTGATCTCCATTGTTGTAATTATGGGACAGTGGATCCCATGTCTTAAGGCAATCTTCCCTCTGTATGTTTTATGACATCAAGAAAAATGATCTGAAAATCAAGTAAAAAATTATCTTCACAGATTCATGTCATCGGATATTAATTTGTTGTGGATAATATGTTCCTTAAAGTTTGGGTGTCAAGCTTAGGATTATTTTCCTCTGTACCTGTGTCACTGCAAGTGTACATTGTTTGTTGATTCTGAAGTAGTTCACTTGATGAATATTGTTCATATACTCTAGTGAACTGAACCTGCTAAATGATGTGGGATCTAAGTTCCTCCAAATGATGTTAGATGCAGAACAATATTAGTTAAATTAAATTGGTTTTCAACAACAATCTCTGTTTCCTTCCTTTTGAGAGATTGCCTAGTGGAATCTACTGGTATGATATTCCACCATTGTACTGATGGTGTTATATGTTATTATTCATTTTTTAAACCTGTGATTCTTCTTCTTGTCCTTGTGTGTTAGAAGAATGTTTCAAGGCATATGCCTAATTTTGGCTTTGATTAATTAAATTCATTTAAGCTATGGAATACTTATATTGATTAATTAAAAAATGGTCTCTTCTCCTATTTATTGTTCAATGTCTTTCTTTTCTATTTAATTTATTAAAAATTTACTTTATGTTTCTTTTTTGTGTGTGCAGAGTATATGCCCGGAGGAAGTCTGTATGATTACATGCACAAAAATCATAATGTCTTGGAGCTGTCTCAATTACTAAAATTTGCAATTGATGTCTGCAAGGGTATGGAGTATTTGCACGCAAACAACATAATTCACAGAGATCTGAAGACGGCTAATTTGTTGATGGATACACACAATGTAAGATTTTTTTTTTTAAAGTTTGAAACTAATAATTCTCTACCATGTACAACATTACCTGTACTAAAATGAGTGCTACCTTGTATGCAAATGATATTAATGAGGCAGATATTTGCTAGTATCTTTATGTGTATTTTTAATCCAAGAATTTTATTTTACTATGACAAATTATCCACAAGTTCTCTGATTAAATTATTGAAGTATGATAAATAATAAAACTTCAGTAATAACTGTAGTACAACGGTTTAATTGACATTTAGCGTTCTTGAAAATTTGATATGAAATTTTTGCACATATTTAAACTTTTGGAAACGTACACCCTATTTTGTTTTGGAGTTGCATATATGTAATTTTATTAAATTCTGTTCATTAAGTTTTTTTTTTTAAAAATCTTTTCCATTTAGGTTGTTAAAGTCGCAGATTTTGGAGTTGCTCGGTTCCTAAATCAGGGGGGAGTGATGACAGCAGAAACTGGAACATATAGATGGATGGCACCAGAGGTTCGTTAATTGAATTGAGAAATGGAAAAAAAAAACTGCTGTACTTTTTGATGTTTTTTGTATCAATGTTTTAGTGTCTAAGCAACAGACATTGTAAAGCTAAGGGGGCTGGGCCATTAATAATTAATAATTAATAATTAATAATTAAAACTAAATGTTTCTTTTGTTGACTACTTGGGAGTTTTATTAGTTCTATGGAATTCTTATATTGACTCTTTCAAACCTAATTTGCATTTTGTTGTTCAACATAAACCATGACATATTCTTTGAGGAATTAGAACAATTTTTCTTCATATTTCCCAATCAAATTTGTACCTCTGATGAAAACAATACGTGCTTTATGCAGTGATGTGTCTAAATGGTACAAATCTCAGAAAAATATTGAAGTATTTTGTGCCTAGATTTCTGATTTTGATCTCAGAACATAATAAATACATTCTATCTGATAATAAATGTATGCATACATACATACATATGTATGTATCTCCTTGGTGTCAGTAATACATTATAGCAAAGAAATGGATATAATCCTGTTATGAAACTGTCCTCATTACTCCTGCAAACTATTTCTGAAGCTAATCAGAAGTTGCTCAAAACTTCCCACCCTCAGTTCAGCAATAGACCGTAATCCTTATTCCCAAACAAGTGTCACGTGTGTCATTTAAGAAAAAATTTCCATGCCATTTTTTAATTGGCCAAATAGATAAAATATATTAATGCACTTGATAGACATTATACTTCCTCTCTTCTATTCTGCCTTAGTCTAAGCTGGAACAAAAGGGAACGGGCATAAGAAATGAGAAATAAAGTTCTCTTTCTATAGATGCTCATTATGACCATTGTTTTATTTTAATTTGTTCTGGTTTTACTTGTAAGTATCTTACTGTTAATGAATTTTCTCATAAGGTTATAAACCATCAGCCCTATGATCAGAAAGCGGATGTATTCAGTTTTTCCATTGTGCTGTGGGAATTAGTGACCGCGAAGGTATGAGCCTAAATTGGATGTATAATATTGTGTTCTTTTCATATTCCTTTCCCGTTGTGTGCTTGTTTGTGTGTCGAGACATTCCTTGTAAAATATGATTTTTTCTTCATCTTATATTTCAGGTACCATATGACACCATGACTCCGCTACAAGCTGCTTTGGGTGTGAGACAGGTTTGCTCTTTATTTATCAATCACACTTGAATGTTCTAGCAAATGTTACTTAAAACTGAAACCTTAATAAGTTATTACTCTAAAGGTACATGACAACATTATATGTATTCCTCTTCTTTACAAATTTGTTTCTAAATCTTAACTGGGTTTTCTGAAACAAATTTGTTTTCCTTTTTCCTAGCAACTAAAACAAAATGTGAACCAATAACTATTGGTGTATTTATGCCCCATACCAGTTGTGCCATAGTCTAGTACTTTAATTTTTTAAAATAACTATACTGTGTGCCACTGTTATGGAGGATATCATGGAACAAGTTAGTTCTGTCATCAGAAGTTGTTACTTGACTTACTTGAGGATGTGCTTTTCTCACTTAAATATTTTTCGGTAATTGCTTATATCATATCTCACCTATTCAACTTTAGGTGATGGATACGGAATAAATTTGAAGTCGTAAAGCTAGCATAATAGAAATTATACGTTATGACCAGTTCAAGGATGTCAAAGATGGTGAAGGCGAGCATGAAATTGTAAACTTGAATCTGCAAGCATTTCAATTTTTCTTTATTTTCTCGTCTTTCTAAGGGATCTATAAGTCGTGGCTTCATTAACGTCAACAAGAAATAAAAGTTAGGCAGAATATTTAGTCAACAGAAATAAGTATTCTACCTCAGTGAATGCATGTTTATGAGAGCATATTTGCAGTAAAAGTTTTCAACTAAGATAATCTATTTTGTGTCTGACCCCAGCTGTAATACTGTACATCCTTCAGGGTCTGCGGCCAGAGCTTCCGAAGCATGGACACTTTAAACTAATAGAGTTGATGCAAAGATGTTGGGAAGCCATTCCAATAGACCGTCCATCCTTTAATGAGATAACGGTTGAACTTGAAAATCTTTTGCAAGAAATTGAGGTAAATTATATTAACTGTTATTTCTTAAAAATTAGGACAAGGTACATTCAGACTCCCTTAACAGAAGTGACACTGCACCCAATGCCCCTCCCTCTTCCATACGCAGATATTTGGTGCAGTTTCTCTTGAGTTTAAATATAATTTGCCCTAATAATTATTTTCATGGTAGTAAGTATTGTACGATTCACGATACGAATCGAACTATACGATTAAGAGTGCCCGCGATACGAATCGCAAGAATAATCGTTTTTGCTCCCGTATCGCAGCTGTATTATGTGAATCGTGATACAAATTGCGAAACGATTCCGTATTGCGACTTGCTTTTGTAAAAATCCTAATTTTAATTTGAATTATTATATAAAAATCCTAATTTTAATTTTAATTGCTTTTATAAATAAAAGCTCTAATTTTAATTTACCCGCAAATCTGGTGCGTCATTTCAAACGTTCGCTACTCATTTCAAAAGTTTCTCGATTCAGAAAATCAAATCAGCTCTATGATACACTACTTGTATCTCGATTCAACTACTATAATTATTTTTTATTCTTTTGGTAAACATTTAATTTAGCTGGCCTGGTTATTGTTTATACGTGCAAATTGCAGAAAGATCCAGAAGCGAATGGTGCCTGACTGCACAAACTAATATTCCAGATCTTTTAGACGGTTGGATGGATCTGACCTTTTTTTGGCTTCCACTAGCTATTCAAATAGCTGTGAAGTTTTTCACGTTCCCCCTGTTGCACCGAGGGAAAAAGGCGTTCACAGAAGTTGTGACCTATACAAAGTGAGAAAATGTAAAGAGGCATACTAATGTTATAGCTGACTATACTTAAATATATCTTTTCCCGGAAAAATCACGTTATACTCCTCTCAAACTATATTAATTAGAGGAATGCGTTCCACGTAGCTACAAAAAACAATGAAGTGTATAGTGAGGATAATGCTGCTGAGCGTTAATGGCTCATTTCATTTTTCTATTTTTGGGTCAAGTATTCAGTGTTTATATTTCGTGCTGTAAATTAGTGACTGGTATGGACCAATGGGTGCGCGTATTTAAACTAGTTTAATGTAAAGTCTTACTTACCTTTGCCTTCCTTGTCATATTTATATTCATTCTATTATTTTTATTGTTTTGAGGAGGTGAATTTAATGAGATTTATTAAACCCGTCTAGTTAATCATTTTTTTTGTTGGAAATCACACTGGATTATTAAACTATGATTGAGATTTGGTATATTTTTTCTACTATGATTGAGATTTTACACCCGAGCTCACACCTCAGATTCCAAAAATAAAGGATAAGAAGAATGTGCTAATATTTTTCTAGTCTTACCTATCCATCGTTAGTAATGCAGATAGTTGACGATGACAAATGTTTTAAGATATGGTGGAGTTAGTTTTATTCTGGTAAATGATGACTTGTTAATCAATCGTAGTTTTATTACGTTTTGACATAGGATCTGTTTGTTCAACTATATTTCAACTTCTGTTATTTGCGGGAAAGAGATAAAATAATGTTTTCTTGGTATAAGCAACATTATTTCATGATCCAGCGACTAAATAAAATTTTAAACAACTTTAAAGACTACTCACTCTTCTCAAACAATAAAGTTACTCATAATGTATATGTTCGAAGATGCTATATTGCACCAGATGAATACTTATTTTTTCCTCGTCTCCACATACATGTGACATTTCAGTGAGGTCTCTTACTCACTTGAGTCACTTCATTTTCTTCTTTCTAATGTTTCCAACCCAATCTGATTGTGTTTATCTATCACGTTACAAGTCACACGGAGTAAATTATATTTTTTAAATCACTCTTATATTTCTATTTTTTATAATATGGATAAGTATAATGTATTTTTTTTTAATTTGAAAGATATCTGTGTAAAAGGTGTTTAATGTAATACTTTAAAAATACATAAAAGATTTAGATACATTTTTTTAAAAAAGTTGAAGTGTTAGCGTATAATTAAAAAAACTTCAGCAATAATTGACTCTATATTGTATATCCAACACAATCCGGAAAGAGTGATTTTTATAATTAACATGTTTATAAATTCAATATATCTTCAAGAAGTGTTTAACTTGACTAGAATGTTCAGCGGGAAAAAAAGAATCGAATAAACTTAAAGTTAAAATAAATAAGAAAACCTAATTTAAATTAAGACAGACCCTCTCTTCTCAACACACCACTTTCACCCAGTGATTCCACACACTCCAATCCCACACCGAACGCAACCACTCTCGTACATTTCCTCTTCTCCACATTTCTTCATTTTCTTCAAGCTTGTGCAACAAACATCGTTCAGCAGAAAATGAGTCCAACAAAGATCGAACCCGAAGAGGTTGAAGGAGAAATAATCGGCACAACCGACTACTTTTTCGATAAAATTGGCGAGGCCATTCCGTTGAAAAGCTCCGACTTCAATTTCGACGTGGAAACCCTTCCCTTGCAGGCTCTCACAATCTCTGAACGTTTTCGCCTCACTTTTGTGGCTCATTCTTCAGGTAATCTGAATATGCGTGTTCAGTTAAACACAATTTTATTTTCGTTTATGCTCAGATTGAATGTTATTTACTTTTAGTTGTTGTGGTTTAGGTTTCTTCGTTGCGAAGACAAAGGACCTTATTGATTCGGCAAAGGAGTTTAAGGAGAAGGGAAACGGCTCTCCCGTGGAGCAACTGAGTCTCGTGGATGTACCTATTGGGAGGGTACGCTCACTGGCTATTTCCACCGATAATTTGACACTGGCTGCTGTGGCTTCTGGCTCCGGAGACATTTCGTTTTACTCTGTTGAAAGCTTTCTGAATAAGGTACGTTATTTTGTGACTTGGTTCGTGGAGATTATTTCATAATAGGTGGACTCGTGGTTTTTAGTATGCGAATACTTTAAAACACTGAATGTGCTAACCAGTTTAATTTTTTTAATAGTATTACTGGAGCAGAAGCTAATTAAACTCTTGCTTGAAAAAAATAAATGAAACATAAACTAGATGACTATGTGTGAATTAACTCAGGCAATCTTAACCAAGAAGCAGCTTAGGAAATCAGTATTATTTTTGAACAACTAAACCTTTCCATAACATGTTTGGTCAGTAGACCCTTCGAAATGTCATTAACTACCTTTGCAAGCTTACTAATCTCTTACATGGTAATGGTTTGTATTGATGCTATTTTTCTAATCTTCCATTTTAAATTTTTAGACTATAATTTTTCCCTTACTTAAGCTTTATTACCTGATGGATGACTACAAAATGATTTTTCTCGTCTCCTCTTAACATTCATGTTTATTCACCTATACCGTACTTACTATCAATCCCGTTGAAACTCCTTAGTGATTGGATGACTGACTGACTGACTGTCCTTTGTGTTGAAAGGATTAGTGACAAAATAGATCACAATGGATGGTACTACTTTAATACCATATTAAGAAAATAGAAAATGATGAATTGTGTGTTTTTGTGTAAACATACCAGTATTCTTAGTTGTAATGAAAAAGAGATACAATAATAAGGAACAAAATCAGCATCTAATATAAAAAACATTGAGTAAGATATTTCCCTCTCAAATCATCAGACCTACCTGTTTGATGTAATTAAGTTATATATCTAACATAATCAAATCATATTCCTAGCACTTTGGAAACTCATTTCCTGTGGCAAGTAACTTGGAGTATGCCTCAGATTAGAATGGAGAGGCTAATACAGTAGCCCAAACTCATGAATTTAGCCTGTTGAAATTTATTTCTCTCTCATATTTCTTATTTAGTCTTTTGTTTTTGAAAGTGGGTAATGTTTCTAATGTCAAATTCAGGGATGGCCATTTGTGGAAGATTCTTCTTTTAGTTTGGTTTTCTCACTGCTTAATTGGCTATCTCTTACACAAATCTTCTATTCCCATTTTTACGATGTTAAAATCTTTACCTTCTTTGTTGGGATTTGCACTCTCTCCATTTTAACCATAGGAAGTGTTTGAGGGTATCCTCGATTATAAAAGTATATAAATTGCGTGCTTTATATCTTTATTTAAAATACAATTCGTATGCTTGAATTGTTTTATACCTACTTTACTTTAATATATATATATTCTTTTAGGAAGTGAAGCAATCCTTTTCCTGTTCACTTGATGATTCAGCCTTGGTCAAGGACATGCATTGGATAACAACACGGAAAAGTTCTTATGTTGTTCTTTCAAATACTGGGAAATTATATCATGGAGAGATTGGTTTTCCACTTAAACATGTGATGGACAGTGTTGATGCTGGTATGCTTCTCTGTTTTTGCCTTACCTCATGAATATGTTCATATCCCATTATCTATCTGTTAATGTTTTATATATCAGTTAGAATTTGGAACATGCACCAATTGACTGTAGAATTTTGAACATGAATAGGTTCACAATGTTATATACCAGTGTGTGAATGTGTTTGTGTGTCTGTATTTCATAGCTTTAGCTATTAGTTTTTTACTTTTTCTTTCTTTTTTTGTATACTTCATGGTTGGGAGGTAATGAGTTAAATCTGCATTTGGCTATGTCTATGCATAGATGTCTCTCTTCTTTCCCTTGTCTCACCCAATATATGAAAAGAGTAGGGTGTTTGGTGGGCATTTCAATGTTTCAAATTTCAATCATGTCTGGTTCACAACATTTTTTTTCTTTATTTTGGCATTCTGAATTACATGTTTTAATTTGTTTTTTTGTGAAGTTGATTGGGGTTTGAAAGGTTCATTTGTTGCTGTTGCAAGTAAGAGTGTTCTAAGCCTTTTATCAGCTGAGTTTGAAGAAAGAGTTTCAATTTCACTCTCCTTTGGATCATGGATTGGTGATTCCGCAGCCAATAATAGTATAAAAGGTTTGGATTCTTCGGTTTCTTTTATGTGTGTATATATGTATGTATGTGTATATGTATATAATGTGTATAAATAACTTTTTTTTTTTATTTCAATCTAAAACTTCTTTGTAGACTTGTTAAATTGATTTTTAATTCAACAAGTTTATCAAAATGATGTTTTGTTAAAATCTAAGAAAAGAAAGACTCCTACTTTTGGTCCCTTAATTTTTTTTGTTTTTGGTGTTTGTCCTTATTTAAATTTTGATTTTTTAATCCTTATATAGGTAGGAATGGAGTAAAACTTGATTTTGATTCTCATATATGTGATTTACAACACACAAATAAGAATGCATAATAACATCGTATTCTAAGAGTACCTAATATAAAAAGTTGATTTGATCTTTATTTATTCTCCCTTTATTTTTAGTAATTTTCTATAATCTAAATTTAGCACAAAAACTTAAACCCTAGTTTACTAACATTACCCCTCAAAGTTGGTGTAAAGATACCAATCATGCCCAAATTCCTAACTTGTAGTCCAAATGGCTGTGTCAACAACACTTTGGTCAAAATATCTATAACTCTTTGTGTAGTTAGTTCAAATACGTGGACATTATTCTCTCCTCAAGTTTTTCCTCTATGAAGTGTCTATCAGTCTCAAAATGTTTTGCACTATCATTTTGAATGGGTTGTGGTTAATGATGATAATTGCCTTGTTATTACAATACAACATCACTAGAACTTCAACTGGTCTCTTCAAAGGAAAGCGAAAGGTTTGCTCGACTAGGAGAGTGAGTGGTTAGTTCTTCCCTTTCAAGAAAATGCTATCCCAAACAAGGATGTTGATTCAACATCGTAGACTTCATATTCTTTTTTGGGCATGTGTCCCAACATAGAGAAACATACTTTCTAACCTTTTGAAGTAGCTCGTAGAACACTTTTCTTGACTGACCCACTGTCACATGTTGAATTGGTACAACCATTCTCTTGGAAGACCTTCCTCCCAAGACTTTCAACATGCTACTAGTTCGATCTAGGGCCACAAAACTTGACAAACATGTTGAGCTATTATTTAAATTTAACCTCAGCACTACTTCTAGCAACAATACCTTTCTTCCACTTGCAGTTCTTTGCTTCTTGCTCCTCCATGTGACCAAATTACCCCATAGAAGTGGGCAATAATCTAATGTGAATATCCTATCTACGATTGATCTTGTTCAACCAGAGCATTATTTTACACCTCAACTCCTCTCTTCTCATTTTTTGATGAGCCCTTTCTGCAACATTCCTTTAAGATTGTGAAGAATCATATACATAATTTCAAGGTTGTTGGAGATCCCACATTGACTAGAGATAGGACCAAATTATAAGTGAGGGCAAACCTTACTTTACAAACCTGTTTTGTGAGGATGACTTATGCTTCAACTCACTTCTTAATATGGTATTAGAGTCTATTCTAGTGAGGTTTGTTGGGCCTATTGTGCCACTCACTATTGGACTGCTATTAGACCACCTACTAATATCTAGTCCACGCTCGAGATAAATATGCCTTGGCGTGAGGGGTGTGTGGTGGAGATCCCATATTAACTAGAGATAAGACCAAATTAAAGTATATAAGTGGGGGTAAACCTCACTTTATAAGCCGGTTTTTTGAGGATCAATAGGCTTAAACTCACTTTCTAATAAAAGTGTACCTCATAAGGGAATACATAAATAAACTTACCATGCTCATATATGTATGGATGAGTGTGGCATAAGAAAATTTATTTTCTCTCCAACCTTTGGTATCTATCTGTGTCAACTGGCATCCATTTGTGACATTTCTAATCCTCCATTGACCTCTGTAGTTGTATATGAAGGTTTAATCCACTCATAAAGAGATCAAGTATGACTCTCAACCCTTAAGCCTAGATACATCCAAAAAGGAAACATTATAGAAGTTGTTCAATAAATAAACTACTTTAATACTCCCTCTTAGGCTGAAGCATATATTGTATGTACCAAGCATGGAATATATAACTTGAATTATAGGCCCTTTTATCCCTACAAATTGGTCATTAGAGTTGCTAAATTCAGTATTAAGTGGGCATCAACTTCTTCCCAACAAAATGACAATTGATCTCTATGTGTTTGGTTGTGATGCAACATTGGGTGGTATAATACTGTTGGAGATTTTGAGACAAGGAAAAAATAAGAAGGAAATTAGAAAGAATGTGAGTAAAAAATGTTGTTTAATAGATATTGGAATATAAAAATATATTAAATATTGAAATTTAATTCATGCGAACTTTATCATTTTCACTATGAAATTTAATTGTCTTCTTGTTGCTTGAATTTTGTTCTTGTTTCACAATGTTATTTGTATGATATGCATTGCCATAATATAGTCTTTCTTGAACAATTGTACCAGTTGATTATGTGAAGTGCATTCGACCTGATTCTATTGTAATTGGATGCGTTCAAGTTACTGAAGATGGTAAGGAGGAAAATTATCTTGTCCAAGTTATTAGAAGCCGACATGGTGAAATTAATGATGTAAGTGCAAAATCCTTGCAATATATTTTTTGTTTTTTTAATGAATGCAATCTTGACTAAGACTAATTACTATTTTAGAGATTTATGTTGACTAGACATATGACTAACTAATAACTATAGTACATAAACGGAGATAATCCTCATCTTACATGCTGGTTTTGTAGGATTGAGTTAGCTCTAAACCCTTTTGTAAGATGACATTGGAGCCTATCCTAACAAAGTTTGCTAGACATATCGTAATGTCCCACAACCTTGTCTTTTTTTTTTTTTCAATAATAATACCTTAATATTTTCTAGACAAATATTGAAGGTTTAGATGTGCATATTTTTAGATCTATTCTGTTTTTCTTCAAAGAACATGAATGAAGGAGTATGTACTCCAATTCCTCTCATAGTATGAGGAATAATATAACTGCACAAAAAGCTTCAAGGAAAGCTTTTTGATACCTATCTAAAAGCAATTTAAAAGTAGTTGCGATGTTGGAGAAGTGTCTCAAAAGGTTAAAAAGGAAATAAAAAAATTGGATAACTTTGGATATGTATCTTTTGAAGCATTGGTATCTAAGACAGGTATGATGTCAATACTTTTCAAATTTTGGAGTATCCGGGTTTCATAAGTGGATTCTGGGGTACCCCTAAGAAAATTCAGTTATTTGATTTCATGTAACATTACATTCTAAATTTGTATTTTCTCTTGCAGGAATGTTCTGAATTAGTTGTTCAATCCTTTTATGATATATACCAAGGGTTAATTGATGATATTGTACCAATTGGTAGTGGGCCTTACCTTTTATCGGTATACATAAAGCAATGGTAAATCTTCTGCATTTCTTTACTGATGTTTCCTGTTCTCCTTATCCATTTTTACCTAGTCTTCTGCTTTTTCTTGTTTCTATTATTTGGTTTCTATCTGTTTGGTGTCATATTTGATGATATTGTACCAATTAGAAGTGGGCCTTACCTTTTATTGGTATACATAAAGCGATGGCAAATCTTCTGCATTTCTTTACTGATATTTCCTGATCTCCTTATCCATTTTTACCTAGTCTTCTGCTTTTTCTTGTTTCTATTATCTGGTTTCTATCTGTTTGGTGTCATAATTTTACTTTTAAGTCTGCTCATAAACTTTAATACATGTATCCTGAGATAGATAGATCTCTGCTGTAATACATGAACTGCGCCTGCTTTAGGCTGAAAGTTCAAAGCCAAATCTAAATCTGTTTTTGAACCCAGTACCAATCAGTCATTAGCTGTATTGTCTTCATATTTCATTGCAAGCTAAAACTTTGGGTCTTCATAGATTGTAACCTAGTTATTCTTTTAGACTCTAAGCATTCCTCATGGTAAGAATATTTTGGTTGTCTTTTTTGTTTGCTGCATCTCTACAACTTGTTACTGATAATTGATATCATCCTTTACATTCCTTGAATTTTGTTAAATTTCTCTTCTAACCAACCTGAAATGCAAGCTAATGGATAGCTTTTCTTTATTTTATTTTTCTTAATAACAACACCCAACTTGCAATCAATGCCAACATTGTTACTGATAATTGATATCATCCTTTACATTCCTTGAATTTTGTTAAATTTCTAGTATGACCGACCTGAAATGCAAGCTAACAGATAACTTTTCTTTATTTTATTTTCTTAATAACAGCCAACTTGCAATCAATGCCAACATGAAGAATACAGATCAGCACATTATATTACTTGGTTGGTCAGCAGATGATGATAAGAGTGAAGTTGCAATTATTGATATTGAACGGGATAAATGGGTTCCTAGAATTGAACTTCAAGGTACTTCAAGATTGCAAACAATATTTGTTATATAACATTATGGTGTCATGTTTTGATCAATGTTAACTTCGATTAGTAGGAAAGGCATTGTTGTTCACTTGTAACATTTTTGGCAATAAACCTCACTAAGAAAAAAGAGGAAAGGAGTTTGGAGGAAAAGGGTACTCCATTAAAAAGAAATGCCAAAACAAATTTGAGAATGCCAATCACTGGGAAAGTACGTCATTAAATGATAACAATGCATTCCATGTTTAATTCCAACGAAACAGTGGTAGTAAGTATCGTGCGATTCATGATACAAATCTTACGAATTATACGTTTCTTGTTTCCTCTCTCTCTGGATATGAATTGTGTAAACAATAGTTTCTGTTCCCGTATCGCACAATACAAGTGTGAACCCTAAACCCTAAAATGTGTAAATAAAAAAGGAAATTTTGAGGTTGTGTTGCTGAAATTGTGTGGTAAATACATGTAGATACAACACTCAGGATGAAATATGAGGTTGTTTTGTTATTAATTGTATCTTTGCATGTTTACATAACTTATATATTTAAGTATATGTTACATTTTTTAATGTTTATGAATCTTTCGATTCATGATTCAAAATATAAGCTCTCTGATACATAATTTGTATCTCGATTCAACTACCGTGATAAAAGCCTTTTATCTATGGGTTTCTTTATAAATATTGTTAGGAAAGGAGTAAACATCATTGGATCAAAATGATATTCACTCAATCACTTGGGGAACACACCCTTAAAATCTAGATGTTTTAGGGGGAGAACCAAATACATAAATACTCAATTGATCATTCCATATTCCTCGATGTAGGACTTGGGTACCCCATAATGCCTAAGTTCTTATCATCGCAATGCGTTCTTATCATCACAATGCTCTTGAAAGTTGATGTCTCGGTGGTTGACACTCTATCATCCTTCAGTCAACCTTTGTGGTTAGCTCTTCCATAGGTAGTCCTTTCTTAGACATTGACAACCATATCTGGTACCAATTGATAAACATCCTAGTGTCTCCCTTGAAAGCAAGATGGCAAGGTGATGCAACCTAACTAAACAAGAAGATGACCAAGCACACAAAAGACACTTCACACCTAGGTCAATCATCTCAGAATAAAAGACAAGGCCCCACCAACTCTCAGAGAAACCTCAACAGAAGAAGACTTGGACATGGGCCAGAGTATCAATTGTTTTTCCTTCTAGTATTTTTAAGACAACATTAAATTGTATTTAATTGGGCTCACATTGGCCCAAGTAGTAGAATAACATAGCTTAAGGCTTCTAGAAAACCTAGTTTCTAGAAGAATCCACCTCATGTGCCACCCATGTGCTCCACAATTTGACCTACCTTCTAGAACATCTCACCATGTGCGTCATCACCCTAGCTAGACCTAGATTTTAGAAGCTTTGTGTAAATGCCGCCCCTACCCTTCATCTCTTCCTCTCCAAGGCACCCACTTCTATAATAGGGTGCCTCCCCTCTTGTAAATGACATTGAAATTGAAGTAAAGAAACTCTGTCATAATGATTCCTTGTGTGGTTTCCAATTTCTCTTTGAGTCTTATCTTGAGCAATGATTGCTTCAAGTGGCGACTACCCCTCACTCATCTTGGAGCTCCCTCCTCTAAGTGGTGTGATTCACTCCCACTTTCTCAATATCCATAAGTTTCCTCTCATCTTAATCTTTCCTTTATTCTTCCTTCCATTTTCACATATGTCATTCCATTATTTGGTTATGTTTCTTTAAATTTCGCCCTTATGTTATCTTGTCTTTAATTCCTCACTCATCATCATCATCATATTACTTGTGTTTTTCTGTTTGCTTTTTTGAAGAGAACCTTCACACTTAACCATTGAGTTTCACCTATTATTGTTAATAAAAATCTTAATCCAAGTAAAGATCCTAAAAACATGTGCAATGCTAAAATCAACTCACATCTCAAGGGGGGAAGAATCAAAGAATTAAACACTCTACTAAGTGTGCCATACAACTTGATGTGAAACTTAAGCACTCCACAATACCCAAGTTCCTATCACAACTTTCAAATCCCAAAACAAATCTTTTGCGGGGATCTACTTTAAAAATCATTTGCTTTGCTCGAGATTGTCTTATCTAAATCAAGTGTATAGCCAAAGAGTTTTTCATTGAACATTGCTTTGAATTTTGATGCAATTGTTGTACAAAAGGGGTTTAGATGTTTACACTTAGAAGTTTTAAAGACACAAGGTGCACTGGTGGTTCGTTAGACAGATAAATGCATTTGTCAATGATATTTCTTTGGACTCTTCAAATGTGTAAGTAGAGATTAAGTTGCTACTTCCAGATTTCTTTTAATGTGTATATGGGCAGAGAATTATGAGGAAGGGAATAATGGTGAAGTACTTGGGGCTGTGGCATTCAACAACATCACGGGGTTAACATTTGGGAAAAGATTTGTGAACTAGAAGGTAAGATGGACTAGCAAGGTAAAATTCAAGGCCATTGTGACAAATGGGTTAAAGCTAGGAGCATGATAGACTCACCAGACTGCACCAACTATCTCTCTTGTCCCTGGTTTTAGGTTCCACGCAACTGACAAGGAGATTATTACGTATTGCCTCAAGTGAAAGTTTTTTGACAAATCTGATGCTATATATGAAGTAATGGATTGTTCTGGATTACCTAATCTGAAAATAAAATTGTTTTCCAGATCAATTGTTTTGGAACTTATGGGAGGGGTGCATGTTTTCCATATAGTTCAGTCCAGAGTTATCAACCTTATTACTATGGATTGTCTGATCCAGAACATAACTTTACATTTTGGAGGTTACAATCTCGAAGGTCCATTCATCATTTTTGGAAAACCCAATTTGGAAAATAACACTAAGAAAACAGGGGCAGTATGGTCATTTTCAAAATATTAGGGAGCTACAAGAAAGTATGGTGGTACATGAAGAAACAACCTTAATATTTTGGATCTCAGGTTATGTGGCTCAACCCAAAGCTAATCTTTGGTTCCAACAGTAGTTTGGATAGGAAAACTTCGAATCTTTGATATATTTTCACCAAATATCCAATATAAATAAGGAGTCAATATTCCCGATTTCCAATATATTAAGTGAGTTTTTGCAAATTTGTTTTTTCAAAATATGTTCTACTTCAAAATAATTTGAGGAGTGTTCCCTAATAACCATTAATACATTTTGCGTAACAAATATATATATTTTTCCTTTTATTGATTTGCATTCTGTTGATTGTATCTTGATATTTTAATTTAACTCGAAATACTAACGACATTTCATCAGTTTGGGATGAGCAAATCTTTACCATTTGATTTTGTACAAATGCTTACTATTTGGAATGGACTGACTCTTTCAAATATTCAATTAGGTCTTGACATTCATTTGAAATTCAGCTAAGATTTACACTTCTTGCATCTTAGGGATGTAGCTGGCATATGCATCCTGAAACATCAATATAATAAAATAATGCATGCGTATATGTAACAGCTGATGCTTATTGACTCTTTCTTTATCTATCATTTGAATTAAGTTTCATTTGCACTTACGTAAGTTTGTAAATTCATTTTTTCCAGAAAATGGTGATGATAATTTGCTAGTGGGGCTATGCATTGATAATGTTTCAATCTATGATAAAGTTGGAGTTCAACTTGGTGTGGAAGAAAGGACAGAGCTTTCACCATATTGTGTTCTTATGTGCCTTACATTAGAAGGAAAACTTGTCATGTTCCATGTTGCCAGGTAAATTTTGTAAAATTCTCTTTTATTTCCATTCACTTGGGGTATAGTTGTATTCCTCTAGCCAGTATTCAGTATATTTCTGTTAGGTGGTTATTGACAGTTGTATCCTGTGACTAACTTTCTGTTTGTTCAGGTAGTTAGGAGTTCGTTCAGGTAGTTACATTTTTGTTGTAATTCATAACCAGCTTTATATTGCTAGTTCCCATCCTACCGTCAGGTGGCATTATTCTTTTTTACACAACAAAATTCTCTGGATGTGGAAATACATTGTCTTACGTTTAATCTTTTCCATGTGCTTCAAAATTTTCTATCTTCAAAGGTTGAATAGGTTTTATCTCTAGTCTTGCAGGAAATAAAGCTTCACCGGAGATTGATTCTGTTCTGCACAATTATGAAGATACTTCTGTAGAAAACCATCCTGAAGATAAAGGTTGCACTTTTTCTCAGGGATTGCAGAAACAGGAAGATAAGGTGTCTTTTGGTTCTTAATTTTAGAATTTAAAGTGGAAGAGTTATTCTTTTGAATACTTATTAATAGTGTTTTCAGTTAAATGTCATTTCAAATAAATAAAACATATTTTGTGCAGACTTTTGAGGTTAGTGGGAATCTGATGGCCAAGCCCTCTGGTATTGTTCAACAAATAACATGTACTGATACTAAGTACTCAGAAGTGAAATCAGTGGAAAACTCGAAGAGTCTATTGTCTAATGCACATCAAGTTGTTTCTGGTGTAGATGCGAACCAAGATACAGGTAATCAAAATCCATATCGTTCAGGTGAATCACAAAAAATCTTAGGTCAAAAGACTACAGCACTTGGAACTAGCATTGGTTCTTTAACCGTGAACAGTCATTCTGCTTCTCCTGGTTTACAAGCAACTACTGAGAAGACGAGGGAGCTGTGGACAGCAAATAGCTCACGGGACTCGCAGAGGGCTTCTAATCTATTGCCTGGGGAAACATTTCCATTCCCGAAAAAGTCTGATGTGTCTTCATTCTCAGCTTCTAGCCATGCTGATGGTGTTGGTTTTCAAGATAAAAAGTATACCATGGGTGCCACAAATGTGTCTGGGATTATAGGTGGAAAACCCTTTGTTGTACAGGATATGAATAAATCTCCAGCCATCAATTCCACAAGTAGGCTAGTTCAGAATGGGGGACAACTATCTCCTTTAGTAGCTGGAAATACGCTACCAACGTTGAATAGCAGTTCACATTTGTCAACTGATGGTAATACTGCAGCTATGAAGTCTTCTGCTACAAAGTTCCTTCCTTCAAATGAGCAGCATGGAACTTCATCTAAGCTTGGGATATCCAGTTCTGATTTATCCAAGCAGTTTGGCAATGTATTATTTCTGGAAATCTTTCATAGTTTCAACATATAAATGGTAGATCTTATGCCTCTAAGAAGGCATTAATCATGAGGATATATTATTTTCTTGTTTTATCTTGTCAGTTATGCTGTAAGGAAAAAGTCCTGATTGTCCTGTAATGTATTTTTCTTCTCTGCTATTAAATTCTGCAAGGAGTCCTGATTGTCCTGCCCTTTTTTGCCTTTCTTTCTGCCAGATTAATGAGATGACTAAAGAATTAGATCTACTTTTGAGATCAATAGAAGGAGCTGGTGGGTTCAAAGATGCTTGCACGAGGTCACTACAAAGTTCAATTGAAGAATTGGAGCAAGGCATTGATGCTCTGTCTAGAAAATGCAAATCATTAACGGTGATGTTTCCAGTGATACATTAATCTTGTTTAATTTCTATTAAAATTTTAGGTGTTTAACATGTCATCACCAGAGTTCCATGATGACGTGCAACTCTTGTAGCTGATTTTACCTAGTGGGATAAGCCTTTTGTTGGTGTTTAATGTTTAACTTTGATCATTCTATTCCTTGTAGGCATGTATTCAATAATTTGCTCTTTCAAAACTTTAACTATAGGATCTTAATGATAGAAGTAACTATTAAAAGAAAAGAAAGAATAGGATAAATACCTTGTCTATATTGAACACATAGGATTATCTTTATATAGAAAAAGAAACATATGGGTTAAGCCCATTACATAAATAGAAATATCTAACAATATCTATAATATCTCATAATATCTCATAATATCTCATAATATCTAATAATATCTATCAGTAACAAAGTCAAGCAATTTCTTTTCTCCTAGAAAATGACTATTCTTAGAGATTGATTTTAGGGTCTATTTCAATGCCAGCAAACGGCTACAAAAATCAAAACTGTCCAAGTTTTAGGAACTATTAAGTGACATCTCTAGTTGGTGTGACAAAACCACCACTTCGAGGTTGCAATTAAGAGATGCTGCAACTAAGGCAGACTAGTGGCTGAAATTCAGGTGACTTATCAACATTCTCGCTCATGTCTAGCACTACCAACCTAGAGCATGGCAAATGCAAGTGAGGTCAACAATAGATCAAGGTTTACCGCATTTCAGGCAGTTTCCCAACAACGTTCTTTATTCTATTCTGTATAGGGGAATTTGGATTCTTGACCTTTCTAATAGTTTATTAGTGTACTTCATTTCTGAACTCATTCTCCCAATATTCAGAAGTTTCCCTTGATAGATTTCATTAGGATATCCAGAACTCCTTCTAAAGTGAATTCTTGTATGGACTGCATTACCAAATAGGATTTATAGAAATGGTTTCCTGCAGTATCAAAACCTAAAAGTGACATTTACCCCAATATTTGTGTTATATGCATGATCAACTTAATTTTAACTGGGTATTCTAGTTACCGTATAGCTAAATCTTATGGAGGAAGGAGTTTGTCTGAATCCTTTAGCTAGAGACCTTAAAAAGTAAGGTTTAAAGGTCTTGATCGGGAAAAACGCAAATCCCACATCATCAGCTAGAGGTAGTGCCAAGATACATTATGGGGACAATTCTCATTTTACAAGCCGGTTTCGTAGGTTTGAGTTAGGTTAGACCCGCTTTTTACTATTGTATCAAATCCTATTTTATATCCGTTATAGGTCACTCACCATAGTATCCATGTACCTGGTCCAATAATGTTGGACGTGAGGGGGTGTATTGGAAAAAGCTCAAGCCCCATATAGACTAGAAAGATAGCCAAAATACTATAATTGGGGGTAATCCCTACTTTACAAACAGGTTTTGCTTAGACTAAACCCATTTTCTAATAGTCTTGAAAGAAGGGAATAGGTCAAGGGTTTATGAAACTGTTTACTGTTTTCTATTCACTGGTCTTTTAGGGTTTAGTATTTATGGTTTAGGGTTTAGGGTTTATGGATGGTCCTGAATATCTTAAGGTGTCTTCATAAATGTGGAGGAATGGAATAACATTCTTGTGTCTCTTTGATGCTCAGCTCATGGTATTTTTCAGGAGTTTCCCTTTTTGGTTTGTAGAGGGAATGGACTGCCCATGTCCATTGCTATTGTTTGAATTTATTTTGTAATTTCTTCTATGGTTGTTTCTGGTGGAGGAAACCTCGTCCCCCTGTCTTCATAATTCTTAATTTCTTTCTTATTGAATTCCAATTTCTATATAAAAAAAAGATTTATTAGAAGGTTTTAATGAAAAGTATTAGTGTTCACAAAATGCATGCCCATAAAATTTTTGTGATATATGCTTTGGTAAATTTAACATGCACCTGTCATTTGGTGATAGAACTAGTTTAGCATGTAATGAAAGGAATGAATTTTTATTGATGAACCCTAAATCCTAATTGATGTGCCGATGTGGTAGCAGGTTTAGGCTGGGGTCAGAAGATACTAAACGAATAATTTTGGTAGATATTCAAAAGACCAAAACAGGCACTCTGAAATCGTCTAGTCCTTTCTCAAAGAAGAATGAATTTTTATTGATGAACCCTAAATCCTAGTTGATGTGCCATGTGGTAGCAGGTTTAGGCTGGGGTTAGAAGATACTAAATGAATGATTTTGGTAGATATTCGAAAGACAAAAACAGGCACTCTGAAAACGTCTAGTCCTTTCTCAAATGAGAAGATATTTTTTCTCTACCCAACCTCCCTCTGTATTTATGGGCAACAATAATATGCATTATTTCTTCTATTCCTTTTTATTTAGAGTTTCAACTTACTTATTCACACAAAACTGGTTTGTGAAGTAAGGGTTGTCCTCCACTCATGCTCTTTTCAAGCCATATCTCTAGTCAATGCATGAAAATAACTTTTTTTCCAATAGTCTTAAAAAACTACTAATGGATACCTATCATTTCTAACTCTGATTCCCTTTTGTTCTTTTTTGCTTTTTTTGGAATTTTGATTTAGTTATTCATTATAATTTTTTCCATATTTCTTTTTCTTATCTGCAATTGTTGGTTTGTTATATTTGCAAAGACTACCGTTTCCAGCTGTAAAGCAGGCTGAATTTATATTTGCCTATGCTATGCGGCTGTGATGTCTCAATGTATTCTAGATATACTTAAGCCCCTCAAATGTTCCCAGTATTTCATTTTATTTTCTTATATTTTTATCCTACTTTTTGGCCTATGATTCATTAGCTTTAGGCCTGAATAGGTGTTTCATCTTCTCTCATGCCATTCTACTTTTACTTGCATAGTGTGTTTTTTTTTTATCTAGAGTGTACTAGACTTTTCACATGGTTTATTATTTGATTATAGTTGCCAACTGATTAGTGTTTATGCCTTTTATTTTTGTATTATAATTCAGATTTTATTTTAATGTCATTACTACACATGGGTGTGTTTGTGTATCCGTTCTAATATTCAAATTTTGGCCCCTTAACTTTTCAGTGCCAAGTGGATGAACATCATGAGGAAGTTCATTATCTTCTTAACAAGACAATACGAGGTAATCTTTATCTTTCTATCCATGAAATTTGTTTCATGGAATTGTTAACAATTCTAATTGTGTGGTGACATCAATCGAGTAATATTAGTGTATGTATATTTAATAAAAAAGTATTGCAAAATGGTGAATAACTTATCCAGAATTTTTTTGACTGGTGTAGCTGCTAAAAATATCAAATACAATATCCTTCTTTCCAATTAAATTCCATCTATCCTAAATTATACTTTTGGTCCATGAAAAAACTGTAGTTTTTAACAGGCTTCTGGAAATCATTGCTTTCACCGTTGGGTCCTTAAAAGTTTTCTGTCCAGTCTTCGATGGAGGTTGAATAATCTAAGCCTTGTGCCTTGTCAAAAGACTTGAGGGTTCAGTCTTGTCTGATCTGCACTTAAATGTAAATTAATACAATAAAGTTTTGTCAACATGTTTTAAAACATATATTTTACTGGGGCTCAAACTCAGCCTCTTGCTTTATCTTTTGAACAAAGTAAAACAATATATTTTTGTTAGAAAAGTTATATTCTGTCACGAGTCAGTATGCTTTCTTTTTGTGGTCAAAATGGCATTGGACATTTTCTCTATTCAACCTAAGTGGTTATCTGTTTGGATTACAGTTATGGCAAGAAAAATATATATGGAAGGCATATATAAGCAAGCTTCTGATAGCCGATATTGGGATCTGTGGAATAGGCAAAAGCTGAATTCAGAACTTGAGCTAAAACGACAGCATATATTGAGTCTGAATCAGGTATTATGGGTTATAATTTGCCAATATTCTGTGGCCTATGTTTTAACAACTTCATCTCAATCTTTATTCCAGGATTTGACCAATCAGTTAATTGAATTGGAGAGGCATTTCAATGCCCTTGAACTGAATAAATTCAGTCAAAATGGTGGCCGTTGCATAGGTCATGGACCTTCCCAAAATAGATATGGACCTTCAAGGTATAATAACTTGTAGTAAATTTTACACTTTAATTCTTAACATGTTCATGCAATTTCAGTGTATAGATGTGGTCATATCATTTGTCTTGTTGCCATTAAGTAATCTGTAGTACTGACTATTTACTAATTGTCAGAGATACTACTCTTGATAGCACAACTGATAGGCTTGTTAATAGACATAATTTGCAAGTATATAGACGAAAGGAAAAGTGGAACAAGGAGTAAGGAGGGTGACTCGTAAACTAACAATGGGCTGGAAGCCTACATGGCCTTTAGGTAAATGACTGGAGGAAAAGAACAGGAGGCAAGTAGAAAGGGAATAGATAGAGAGGGCATATGAGAAGGAACAGGTTGCACACATGAATTAGAGGAAGGAGATGCTGGAATCAGTGCTAGAGAGAGGGAATTATTATATTTGTGTGGGTAATGGAGTGAGAGTTTTTTTTTTGGGGAGGGGATTTTCGGTATTGGCAGTGGTGGGTTATTCTGAGTATGGAGTGGTCTGATGAGTTGAGGATTTCTTTTACTGTTTAATTGATTTGTCTTGCTGGCTTCTTCGTTCTATACTTTCATTAATCCATATGTAAGGAACATCAAGTTTGGAACACAAATTTAATGAGATCCTCTCAAAGACTTAGTTCAAATATTTTGGGGGCTGGGTATTGGAGCTGATAGCTTCAACACTAATTCTTTGGCCTTTAATTTTTCTTAAACACCACATTCAATCTCTGTATATCTGTTTCTTTCATGGAACATTGGATTACAGGTAGTGTAAAGTGATGTTTGATGCCATGATCCTATATTAAACTTTGCGCTAGATTCGATGATGTTAGATATAAGTTATAACTGTCAATGTAATGGGCTTAGCCCATACTTTTTGTATGATTAATCTTTATATAAGCATAACCCTATGTGTTCAACATAAAAAAAGTGATTTATCCTATTTTTTCTTTTCCTTTATTTTAATATAGTATCTAGAACAAGGGTAAAATCCCTACCTTCCTGGTAAACCCACTGTTCACTGGTATTTTTTTTTTTCCGCTGCCACAGTTGCTCTGGCGCCTTCACTGGTGCACCACAGTCGTAGTTTGGATTGGCAACATTGCCATTGAAAACTCGAGGATCGGAAAGGGAATTAAAAACTTGTAACTTGACTAGGAAGAGTTACTACTATATAAAAAGTTATATATTTAATACATAACACAATATATAAATCTCTTTTATTAATACTTTCTCACAGTATTTACATTCTAAATTCCTTACTTTCCCATCAATAGAAACACAATGCTTCCACACAGGATCCATCCTTCCACTTGCTATTATAATTATCAGCCAACACAATAAAAAACTAAAACAAAAGAGAGGAACAGTTTCGCAGCTGAAATAAAAAATTAAAATTAGAATACAAAAGAGGAGCTCTCCTCCCGCGACAACACAAGAATAGAGAGGACAATGGTGAGTGTGACAGCAGTGGGCGCAACCATGCTGCCAGGATCGCGGCGATCAGAGTTTGCATGCACTCACGCACCTCCCATTTGTTGGTCATTGCGCTTCTTTTTACCGCATGTGGCGGTGCGTTAGGTGTCTGTTATAATGGCGCTTAACATCAATGGGATCGCCTCTTGTTCCTCGTTCTGGATCTGGCTTTGTCTCGTACGTTGTTATGCCCAAAATTTACTTTCACTTGTTCAACCCTTCTGCATGTTCCATGTTTATCCAATTTATCAAGAAACACATTCATAGTTCTTTTCCTAGTAGTGTCTCATAACGTGCTTCATCCCGTTTTGCCTTAGTTCACTCTGACATTTAGACCAAGTTGTGTTAAGTCCAATTTAAGATTTAGTATTATGTTTCTTTTATTTTTATTGATGATTATTCAAGATGTACTTGAGTGTTTTTAATGAAAAATTGTTCTGAGTTGTTTTTTATACTTCAAACCTTTTACAATGAAATTTGAAATCAATTTGGATTTTTTGTTCAAATGTTGCATAATGATAATGTGCGTGAGTATGTTTCTCATTCTTTTAAGAGTTTTATGGGTTCTCATGGTATTCTTCATCAAACCTTATGTGCTTATATCAATGTTATCAATGTAATTGGCTTAGCCCATACCTTTTGTATGATTAATCTCTATATAAACATAATCCTATATGTTCAACATACACAAGGGTTTTATCCTGTTTTTCTTTTTCACTGTTTTAATAGATCATAACATTTGTTTTTTGTATGTTTTCAAGAGATAGTATTTTCTGTCTTTGACACAAGATGTCCATAGGACATTCTGTCCAAACAACATTAGAATATGATAAGAACCGTGAGGCATTAGAATCATTCAATTAATTTCAATATCCTTGCAATTTCATAACCATGTAATTGAATATCTTCTTTGCTTTTGAACATGAATTAGATCATGTTTAAGCTATGAATCATAGATTCAAGAACACATGAATAAACATTGGTGAATTTACAAGAGCATAAGAACAAGTAGAGTTTTGAAACTATAGCCAAAGAAAATAGAAAAGATGTAGAAGAGAAATGTAGAACACACCACTTGAGATGATGTGGATAAGTGTGAGGAAGAATCAACACTTCTGGATAAGACTCCAAAGAGAGTATCACACTCCCAAGAGAAACTAAGCTCTCAAATTTCTCAAAGAAATTTCCATTCATTCAAAAGTGTCAAATATGGATACGATGGTGTCTTAGATAGTTATGTGGCGTGCCCAATCTTGGTGCCATTTCAAGTCTCAGAAGTTGAAAAATAATTCTGGAATATTCCTATCTTGGGCACACCTTGGAGTCATGCTTTCGACACTCTTGGTGCAAATGCTTTCCTTCAAGGTTATCAGACTCGAGAGTCTACTCTGACTCGTGGGAGCCTAGTAAATCCAACTCGTAAACCCGACTCGTAGACTCGTAAGAGTCTACTTCTCCTAAAAAATTTAACAAAAAATAAATAATTCATGATACCAAATCCATAATATTGAA
>Ga0123341_1000111_pt1 | contig 36210 bp, 25 predicted proteins | sample Turbeapinknodule_FD_89959 | JGI IMG/M metagenome (GOLD analysis project Ga0123341, IMG submission 89959) | Root nodule microbial communities of legume samples collected from Mexico - Turtle bean Mexico pink nodule | ecosystem: Host-associated > Plants > Roots > Nodule | place: Mexico: Nepantla...
TAGAAAAAATAAAATAATTATTAAAAAAGATATGAATTAATTTGTAGTATTTCTTAAATTTTTTTTCGAAAATAAATTTTTAATTTTTAGAAACTGATTTCATTTTTCTATTTTTATTTCAATTCAAAGAAAGGTTTAAATTGTATAATATAGCTATAGCTATAACCATTGATAAAAATAATAATTAAAAGTTGAATTAATAAATTCATAATATATACAGCTTGAGGTCGCTTGTATTTAATTATGTAATGATATTGGTGTTTTTCTTACACCAGGTTGGAAAGGTAATAATATTAGTTTATTGAGAAAGAGGAGTAAATTAAAAAAGATCTAAAGATATTAAGAAGAGAAAAAGAATACAATATTATTGAAATTATTGGACCGCAGGGTCGGTGTCAGCAAGTACCAGGTTCTGGCATTACATTACATGTCCCCGCTTATAAACTTGGGATTGCGAGTGACCGGGACCTATATAGCTTAAGCATAAGACCAACACATTCTCAACTTTTATCGCTATTTCTTCTATTTAACCGTCCTAATCTCAGGATCACCAGCCCTAATCCATTTCTCTCTCTAATAGTCTTTCATCTAATTCTTCTTCTTCTTCTTCTTCACCATGCATCATTCCCAATTTCATCATTAATTGATCGCACTCTGATTCCTTCACCATGTTCGAAGCTCACGTAAGAATCTCCTTCCTTACTCTCTTTTGCGCAACAATCTCGAACTTGATTTTCAATTTTAATTTCATCTGCGTGCGTGTGTGCAAGTGCGATGTCTCTTTACTCCTCTTTCCTTTCAGCGAGCATGTCGGAGTTGAATTTTAATCTTAATTTGGAATTTCAATGTGCTTCTTGCGTTTGCAATGTTGCTTTCTATTACTTGTTGTTTGTTGAATTTGAGTTGGATTTGAATTTTGTGTGCGTCTTTTGCTTCGGTTTGCGTGATATGTTCTCGGTGAATCCTGTGACGAAGGTGATAGTGACGTTGCTTTGTTGACAGGTTCTGCATTTGCTTCGAAGATATTTGGGTGAATATGTGCACGGACTCTCTACGGAGGCTTTGAGAATAAGTGTCTGGAAGGGTTTGTATTCTGCTATTTTCTCACATTTTACTCACTTCTTTTACTGCGTCTGTTGAATTCGAGCACAAGTTCGATAAATAGGTTTATTGTTTATTCTTTATGGTGTATTATTTTTACATACACTTTCTATACTCTGTATGGACGCATGTTGCTCCACTTTTTTTTTTTCTTTTCTGATTTATATACCAGCTGGCGACTAACCAATTTTGTCAAATGTCTTTGTAAGTTCTCAATTTATATCAAACTGAGCGTATGCTCAGATTTTTTTTCAACTCTTTAAACCTGTTAAAACTTATTGCATTGTGAGGTAAATTGCCAGATATGGAGTACGCTGTTTGGATAACATTGGATTTGTTCTAGTTTGGAATTAATTTTTTTCCTCTTAATTTTATAATTCACTTTAGTAGTTCTGTGAGCACAAAGGAAAGTCAAATATGCTGGAATTATGCTCTTTTAATTGGACTGCTGGCACATTTTGTTGGAGTGCAACTTTATTGTCCTTAGATTGATATTCTTTGACATGGTCTTGTTTTCCCAAACTTTTTTTTTGAGGTCTGTTCTTTGATTTTTTTATTTGTGATGAAACATGTGCAGGTATATTCTTGATGTAGTTTCATTTTCACATGTTTGTCTATATTTTCATTCTACACATTTTATTATTTATGTGTTTTTTCAGTGAAACCTAATTCAAACTTGTGCGAGTGAATATTTTGCATTGGATGAGTTTCTTATAAAATACATTGTTTTCATGCTTATTAATTTTCACATTACTGTAATGATTTGTAACTTGTTAGTTGTTATTCCAACCAAGGCATTATTGGTGTGTGCAGGCGATGTTGTCCTCAGAGATTTGAAACTGAAGGCAGAGGCACTAAATGCACTAAAACTACCAGTTACTGTCAAAGCTGGCTTTGTTGGTACAATTACATTGAAGGTACATTCAGTCATTTAGGTTTACTGGTTGTTCGAGTATTGTTTTACTCGGAAAGTTATATTATTGTTAATCAATTAGAGTATTGTTGATTTTTCTGTTATGCAGTAGTTAGTTAGTTTTAAACCGCTGTTATTATGACAGCTGCTACAATTAGTTAAGCTCTACATAAGAGCATTGTGTACTCTGTTTGTAAGTAACTTCAATACAGCAATAACAAATTTAGTTTCCGCTCTCTATCTTTCTTTTTCTCTATATCAATATGGTTTGTATAGCTTCAATGGTCATCTTCCTCCTCGTCCTTCCTTATCATCCGATGCTTGCTTCCATATATCAGAAGCTTGATGATTCCAACTTATTGCTATTGCGGCAACATGTTGAGCCATGTATTAAATTACATTGTCTTCAATATTTTGTTGTTAATATGTTGATTCCTCTTTGTTTTTTTACCAAAAAAATTACAAATGCTAGAAAATTCAATCTCGTGTATAGTGCTTGGGAACCACTAGATCAAATGCTGTTGACATGGCTCCAGTTGAGATCATCAGACTTGTTTCTTTCTGAAGTCTTAGGAAGTGTTTATTATTATCAAGTTTGGGATAGAGTTCTAAACAAATTTGTTTCGTATTACGACAACTCACGCTGAACTTTGATCCACATTTCTTAAAGACATCCCATGGCAAAGTTTCTTGTTCGTGTTAAACCATTAGTTGATTGTGTTGCTTTTATTGGAAATCCTGTTTCTCTCCAAGAACACAATGATGTTATTCTTGAAGATTTGGTCAAGAATATGATTCTGTCATTGAAAGTAAGTTTGAACCATTACCGATTGAAGAAGTTGAAGCTTTACTTATTGTGCATAAGTTTTGTGGTGGTTGTGGCTCCAGATATCGGGGTTGTGGCAGTGGAATGGAGGCCGCTTTGCCAATATTTAATGTCAAGTGTCTTAACATGGACATACTGCTTCTTTTTGCTATCATTGGTTTGATCAAAGTTATCAACCTCCTACTCACAGTTGCATCCGTTATATTGTTTTTGTGAATGCTTTTTTGTTTACAGTTCTTGGAATGTTGGTTTGAGTCCAACTCAATTTCATAAAACCGGTTTGTAAAGTGAGGGTTGTCCCCACTTGTATATTGTATCTTGGTCTTATTTGTAATCAATGTGAGACTTAGGCTTTTCCTAACCATAATACTTTTTTTTTTTTACGTTTTTCACTGTCTCTTGAATTAATCCATGTGCTTTCAAATGTGTGTTTATTTGATTTTTTTTGTTACTAATGTCATATAGGTTCCATGGAAAAGTTTGGGAAAAGAACCTGTGATTGTTTTGATTGATCGTGTGTTTGTTCTAGCTCATCCTGCTGCTGATAGTCGGACTATGAAGGTACAACGATATTCTGTATTTGGTCTATTTCGGGTGTGATTGGAAGATGTTATTTACAACTTATTTTAATATTGTAACATAAGCACAAATATAAGTGTTTGGAAAAACTTATAAAAATAACTTATGATATGTCCATAGTCTGTTTTCAGTTTATTTCAATAAAAAAAACTTAGGATAGCTTAGGAAAACAACTTGTATATAAAAAGTTTAACCATATTTTCTCTTTGGATTATAAAAACATGTTATTCATAAGTCCTTATTTGATTATTACTTGTTAATAAGCACTTAATTGAACTGTTTACCAAATTGTGCCCTTAATATCTATTCTTTCGCTAATTGTGTTTGTTTTGTCATAGGAAGAGGATAGGGAAAAACTTTTCGAAGCCAAGCTTCAGCAGATTGAGGTCAGATTCTATATAGATTTGTATCTTATTTATTAGGGTATATAGATGTTTGTTATTTGTCAGTTGATTGTGGTATTTATAATTATTTTTGTATGCCTATTTTTCGGTATGTAAGCAATATTTTCTATCAATTATATTGTTGAGTGAATTATAATTTACCTGTTTGGGTTTTGTGAAATCTATGGAAACAAAATCCCTTTTAATTTTTGAAATTACAATGGTGATATGGAAATTTACTGCTATGTCGTGGAGATGATAATGTTTATAAGAATCATGTACCAAGTAATTTAAGTAGTAGTATGTTATAATCCTTGGTTACATTTGTGCCTATATATTTTTCCAAACAAATGGATGGCTTATCTTAAGATTCCTGCATTATAGTCCTTTGTGAATTTCTTATGAGATACGTTTACTTTGAAGAATATCAACTAATTGGGTAATTGTTGTCTAATGTGATACTGGATGATTGGAGGATTTTCTAGCCATAAGATGGTTATTATTTTGTGGCAGTTTACTGGCTATCTTGTTCTTTGTGTACTTGAAGGATCGTTTGTGAAAAATCTTCTGAGATACGGGTGCACTGAAAAATATAAACTAAATGAGAGATTGTCGTCTAATGTGATACTGGATGAAAAGGATTATTGAGGAATAAGATGATTATAATTTGTGGCAGTTTACTGGCTGTGTAGTTCTTCGTTCTATTTTGTTAAGAAGAATGGATGCCTATATCTCGCAGGGTATCCGTGTGACCTTACATTTTGTTGATGAGAATATAGTGCTTTTGGTTTCTCTTATTTCCCTACTTAGGGTGTTTAGGAACTTCGATTGTTGATGCTAGGACTGCTTTCTAACATTTTTGGGCCACTTCTCTTTTGCCCTAACCAGTTGAATGCACGCTCTGCCAGATCTACTATGCTTTCTGTCTTTCTAATACTTTTTCAATAAATTACTTTTCTATCCCCAGAAAGTTGCTTCAAATACTACATCCATTTCTGTAATTTTAAGGAGTTTAGAATTGTACTTCCTTCCCCTAAGTGATGAAATGTGTTATACTTCAGTGCATCTTAATTTTTACGAACCTCTTAGCATTGGTGGTGAGCAACTATATTTCAGCTTCACAAAGGCTTTGTTCCTCTCTCTGTATATGAGCATAAATCTTTGAAACACAACCAAAAATTGTGAACTCCAAATATCAATTACCAAAGTTTTAAAATTCTTTGCCGATAATGCTCAAGAGTCATATAGAGAAAACTTGTCTCCAGTGGCTGTGTCTGGCAGCTGTATAAATATACCCCTGTTCTTTGATAAAATTACAAGTACATATCTTCATTTTTATATTTTGTCCTCTATTTTCTTACATTTTATTAGAGTTAAGAAATAGAGAAAGAAAAGAGAAACGTGAAAGGTAATTTTTTTGCATTGATAAAATGTAGAAAGGAAAACAAGGATATAGAGAATGAAGAGAAACAAAGCTATAAAAGAACAATCTAGAAAAACATAACAAAAACTATATAAATCTTAACACTAACACCACCCTGGAAACTAAAGGTGTGTGAGGATCAATAGAAAGGAAAATCACTTTGAGTTTGCCCCTAATTAGCATAAAACACGTAGGAGAGAGAGGTCCCACCCATTGTACTTGGCCTGAGATATGTTGAACATATAAACATTTGGACATAACATTTTCTTGAACAAAGAAGAGATCAATTTCCATGTGCTTGGTTCGAGTATGAAGTACAAGATTATGAGCTAAGTCCACTACACTTTGATTATCACAAAAGATAGCAGGAGGACCTTGTGATATTGCTAGTTCTGTAAGAAGAGTTTAAATCCATAGAATTCCAGCAGTTGTTTGGGCAAGACTATGATAGTCCACTTCTATACAACCTTGCCGCAATAACTTGTTTCTTAGACCACCAGGAACTGAGATTTGATCCAAGAAAACAACAACACCAGGGCTGGACCTGCGATCATCAAGATCCGTACCCTAATCTGCATCACAACAAGCTTGTAAGGGAAAATGACAGCCAAAAGTCGTAGAAGTAAGAGGAAGACCATGGAAAATAGCCCATTTTAGATACCGAAGAATCCTATTTACAACAGTCCAGTAAGATTCAAGAGGTTGAGCCATAAACTAAGACTCTTTGTTCACAATATAGTTGATTTATGGACGAGTTGTAGTAGGGTACTTAAGAGCACCCACAATAGATCTATAGGAAGTTGTATCAAGAAGAAAATCATAACCTTGTCTTGATAATTTGCAACTAGAGACCATAGGGGAAGAAATAGACTTAACTTCAAATATTAGATTTTTGTAAAAGATCACAAATATATTTTTATTGGGTTAAAGGAAGGTAACCATCCTTAAGTTTTCTGATTTCTATTCCAAAAAAATAATCAAGGTGACTCAATGACTTAAGAGAGAAGGCATAAGTAAGTTGATTAATAATCCTTTGAACAAAAGTGAAAGAGTTACCTATTATTATTTTATCATCAACATAAACTAACAAAGTGATAGTGGTAGTTTGCCATTGATGAGAATGATCACACTTGTTTGGTGTAAAACCATATTGATCAAGGGTTCCTTGCAGTTTGGCTAGCCATTGACAAGGGGCTTGCTTCAAGCCACAGATAGCCTTGTTAAGTTTCCACACTATAGGAGGATCATCAAATTCACAACCAAGAGTTTTTGTTGCATGTAAACAGTTTCATGCAAAACACCATTTCAAAAACATTATTAACATCTAATTGAAGAAAACACCAGTGATTAGTAAGAGCCAAAGACAATTAATATGAATAGTAACTAGTTTGATGACAGGGGAGAAGGTTTCATGAAAATCATAACTAGCTTGGTTATGAAAACCTGTATGTACAAGAGAAGCTTTATACTTGTGTGAGAGCCATCAATGGTTTCTTTGACTATGAAAAGCCACTTGCAGGAACAAATGTTGTGTGTAGAAGGAGGGGAAACCTGAATCCAAGTATTGCTGTGGACCAAGGCATCATACTTCTGTTTCATAGCAATGTTCCAATTATGAACTTAGAGGGACATTTTTGCATTTTTGGGTTCAAAATGAGCTAGAAAAACATAAGGGTGAAGCCTTTTTTTTGAACAAACCAAATTTGGGCCTAGTTTGCATAGGATGAGCATTGATAGGAAGAGGTTGAAGGGGAGTAATGACAAGTATGGAATGTGTATGAGAAGTAAATTCGGTGGAAGAAGTGTGCGCAAATTGAACTAATGTAGTGGTATGATACGAAATAGTAGAATCAATATTATTATAGGAAGAAACAAGAGGAGTGGAGCTGAAAATTGGGGAAGAACTAGATGTGGTGTTAGTACATGATAGAAAAATAACTAGTATGAAAACCTATGTTCATTAAAGATAACATTTTTGGAGATGAACAATTTACCACTAGGAGAGAGACATTTGTACTTCTTGTGAAAGGAAGAATAGCCAAGAACAACACATTCATGTCATCAAAAATCAAATTTCTGTTTGTTGTAAGTTCTAAGACAAGGAAAACAAGCACAATCAAAGTCTTTAAGAAGAGAAAATAGGGAGAAACCTTATAGATACCATATAAGGTATTTGAAACTGAAGAGAAGCTTAGGGAAGTCTATTAATAGGTAGACAACAATGGTGAAGGCATGACCCACAACTTGAGAGGAAGAGAAGCATGGCTAATCAAAGTAAGACCAAAGATTAACATGTCTTTGTTTTTGTTCAATAACTCTAATCTGATGATGAGTATGAGGACAAATAATCCTGTGTTGAATTCCCATGTCTACTAGAATCTCAAGAAAGGATCTAAACTCACCACCCCAATCAGTCTTAACACTTTTTAAGGGCTGCTGCAATTGAAGTTCAGTCACAATCTTGAACTATTGCAAAACAATAAAGAAACCAAATTTTTGCTTAAGAGGAGAAATCCAGGTAAATCTTGAAAGAGCATGAACAATTGTTGCACAATATAAAAAACCATTAGTGTTCAATACCGGAGATGGACTACGTAAGTCAGTATAAACAAATTCTAGAGAATAATTATGAACCATTCAAGATAAGGAGGAAGAAATTTTGTGAACTTTGCCAATTTGACACTCTTTACAAAAAGGAAACAACGTTTTTCCTAGGAAAAGGATAATTACATTGCTAAAAAATAAGATTCATAGCATGAGTATTAGGATGCCTTAGTGTCACATGCTAAACGGATTGAATATTATTATTATTGCCACTATTGACAGAAAAACAATATTTAGAAAGAGGAGGAGGTTGATGGATGCCACAGGTGGGAAAGGCACAGAGTCCATCTGGCCCAATATCTCCTTGAACAAGAACTTCATAAGTTACCTGGATTTGACAAGACAACGAGTAGCACAAAATTGAAATAAACAAAATTGTCCTTAGCAAACTTAATATCGCTTATTAGATTTTTTAGTTGTGATAGTAATATGCAGTAATTGATGAAAAGCTAAAGAAACTAGGATTTTTTTGGAGTAGAAAAAATTTGGAAGGACCAAAAGATTTAATAGCAAAACCTTTACCATTGCCAGTATAGATCTGTCAGGGACCTTCATAAGGGATGTTTTATTAAATATTTGACTTTTTCCAGTAACATGAAAAGTAGCCCCAAACTCATGGTACCATTTAGAATTGGAATGAGGAACAATGGGGGTTGACAATAAACTAACACTACCGTTGGTTAGCATGGTAGAAAGAGGATGTTGTGAAGTGGAGAGATGAGGTCAGGGAGGATGATAGTTGGTTGGTGGGTACTGAAGATCTGGAGCAAAAGTTTGTTGTTGTTGACCAAACATATTTGTATTTCTTTGAGAGTTGGAGTTAGTATTACTTAGTGGAAGGTTAAAAACTGTGATCAAACTTGTAATAATAGAAAACAACACCGTGCCCAGTCTTGAAGTATAATTGACATTGAACATTTTCAAAACACCCTTTATGGTTGTCCCTGTGTTCACTAACCACCACGAAAAGATGAGCCACAAAAGTTGTTGACCTGCACTTGAGTATCATGAATGAACTAGTCAATGTTAGAGCATTAGAAGGTTCTTCATCTTTGTTTGAAACAAAATTGTTAAAGGTGCATGAGTTAGATTAAGAGAAACAAAATTAGAAATAGTCTTTTTTTTCCGATTTTTTTGAAGACGAGACTCATGTGCAAGAAGAGCTTCAACTTCTTCAATTGGAAGAGGTTTGAACTTACTTTCAATAACATAAATAATAGATTGAAAATCTTGAGGCCGGCCTTTAAGAATAACATCAATGTGTTTTGGAAGAGAAATAGGATCTACTACAAAAGTTAAGACAATCGACTGAAGAATTTATTTGAAGAAGAAAATTACTGATTGAACAATCATTAAGAGTCATGGAACAGAGTTCCTACCAAGTTGCTGTACTCTTGCTCTTGTTTGTTTGTGAAAATAATCATATGCTTTATTTTCAAACTTGATAAGAATGAAGACATCCAAGAATGTGTGAAAGGAAGGATCTTGATATGGTGGATTGCAACCAAATCAACATCATCTGATTTTGTTGTTCCCCGAGAAACTTAGGCTGGATTAATTGTTCCACTATCCCAGTCTGTTTCACTTAGAAACTGAAGAGTTAGAGAGGGATTTACTACAAAATGTTGAAGGCGATGTGATTTGATGCATGGTTCTACTTGTTGACGCCAAAGCAAGAAGATGGAATCATCAAGTTTTTCTGACATTTCGACAAAACTTGTACAGGAAACAGAACAAATAGAGTCACTAGTAGGCGGTGGATGTGGGGGTTGAGGAGGAGGATTATTTTCTGAATCAATGGATCTGAGCTCTTGATACCATATTAGAGTTAAGAGAGTGAGAAAGAGAAAAGAGAAAGAGAAAAGGTATTTTTTGTATTGATAAAATGTACAAAGGATAATTGGTCTTCTCTCTATACAAAGAATGAAAAGAAATAGAGTTGTAAAAGAAGAACTGATAAAAACACCTATAACAAAAACTTTATCAAACTAAATACAACACTAACATGTTTGAACCCATAAAGGATGGTGTGATTTAAACATCTTTATCATGAGTGGAATGGGGGGAGTGGGATTTACCCTATTTTCTGTTATTGAAAAAAGGAAATGGAGGCGGGGAGGTGTTTGATATATGTTTTGATGCAGAACAGTAACACCTTGCTTCATTCTGTTTTTTCTCCCTTGGCTTTACACTATCATTCGATATTAATGATTGCGTGGTTTCATGCATAATTAGTTTTTTTATCTTCTTTTAACATTTCTTCCATGTATTTTAGTCTCTTCTTTTCTAATTTGTCTTGGACAATGTCTTTTATTCACTTAAATTGAAAGTTAGAACCAACACTCAATTGAGCTAAGCCAATATGTACACTAGAAATTGTTTTACAGATTTGAATTCTGTTCATTTACCTTTATTTCTTAAACCTACTTTTGTAAGATTGTTTTGACCTATAGTCTCTTTTTCATTTCTCTTCATGCAGGAAGCAGAGTCAGCTACACTTGATGCAATATCCAAGTCCAAGTTGGGAAGTGTATGATGTTGTAATCTGGCTATTGTTTTGAATACATTTGATTCTTTGTTTTAATTACTCATTTTGTCATCAAGTTGTTTAAAGCAAAGACTGACATGTCATACCGAAGTTTGTCCATATATCTGTACATTGTGGCAGTCATCTGTTTTGTTGAAAATAAATCTGAATGATGGTGTTTTGTTTTGATTGTATTTCAGAATAAGTTATTGGTAAATTTTGATCATGTTTCACGCTTTGTTTTCATTAGAGGCTAGAGGCTATTTATCTTGTCATCTGTAAGGGTATACGTGGAGGAATATGTCTCCCATTAAAATGTAAAGGATGCACTGATAAAATGTGACTCATTTTTGGTTTCTTTTTAAGAGTGTTGAGAGTTCATGAGAGCTACTTGGAGTTAGTTAATGATAGAGGAATTAAGTAATGAATGATCCAGTCATGTTTGTTGTTTTGGTTTGTAAAATGAATTTGGACATACAATGTATAATTGCATTTGGTTGTATTTAAACAAAATTAGAGAAGAGTGAAGTGGTAGCTTTTTTGGAAGATGTTTTTTCTGAGAATTGAAATGATTAAGTCAAATGGACAGTGAGCATACTTTCTTTCGATACAAGAAATCACATATAAACACAAACATTGAGATAACAAGATTGTTACTATTATCTCACAGCCGTCTTCTGGAAATTCATGGCTGAGTTCTCTAATTTCTACAATCATTGGAAACCTCAAGATATCAATCAGCAATGTGCATATCAGATATGAAGATACAGTCAGGTTGGTTTATAAGTACCATTTTAATTTCCTTTGCACAGAAAAGTGGGCATGAAAAATTGACATTTTTTTTTCAGTTTTTTTAATTGATGAAATTTTCGTTTTATTTATTTTCATTTGCTTACACACATAAGTGTTGTTTGCAGTAATCCAGGCCATCCATTTTCTTCGGGTGTGACTTTGGCTAAGCTTGCTGCTGTTACAATGGATGAGCAGGGGAATGAAACTTTTGATACAAGTGGCGCTTTGGATAGGTTGAGGAAGGTAAAGAGTCCCTCCCTAAGAAAATTTTATTGACAGTATTGAATGTTAGTTCTAACTTGAGAAACCAAATTTATACATTCCAAGATAGTTTTTGATGCAGTAGAGCATTGTCTTTTAAATGTTATTGGAGTTAAGAGATAGAAAGAGAGAAAGAGAAAAGAGAAACAGAAAGGGTAATTTTTGTTTTGACAAAACAGATAGAATTGTTTCCTTTCAGCGTGTAGGGCTATTAATTTTTATGTTTTTCATATATTTAGAGAAGGAAATAAGTGTGCTGACAGACTTGCTAATTTGGTCTAAATTCTAGGGTAGAGTTTGCTTGGTATGGTAGTAGGTTGCCCACTTGTATTACGGAGGACATTTTAGTAATTAGTATGGGTTTCCAGATTATTGGTTTTCTTGATTGCTACATGGGTTTAGTGTTGCCCCACATAGTTTGGTTGTGACATTTTGTATCTTTTCTTTTTTTTAATGCATTTTCCTCTAGAAGCACGTGATTGTTGAAGCTTTGGGGTGCTAATCTAGTTGGGATTTCAAAGCTTCATAGTGATGCTTTCTGGAGTGAAACCTTTTATAAAATATGTACAAAGGAAAACAAGGATTCTCTTTATATAGAGAATTAAAAGAAACAAAGCTGTAAAAGAGCTGATAGAAACACCTATAGCAAAAGCTATATCAAACTGAATACAACACTATCAAATGTCTTTTATGTTGTTGTTTGTATACCTGTGTTCTTACTTTTCTATTGTTTGGTTGTTTGTACAGAATTGTTTTTACATTAGTCAGAATTTAGTGGACCCCCTACACACTGTGTAAAGTATGATTCCGTTATCTGTATAATTTTTTTTAATAACTGACCCAGCTCTTAGTCATCTACCAGCTTCTAGATAGTTGAACCAGCTGTCATTCAGATATAACACCTGGAGTTAGTTGCAAATCAATTAAGTGTGAGTTAGTAGCGTCCAGTTTATAGCCTAGCCTATCAGTATATAAAGGTCTGTAGCATTTTTGTCTCTATGTAATCAGAATACATTTTAAATTAATGAACATTTTCAGTTTGATTTCTCTTTTGTTCTGGTTCTTTACATGGTATTCATAATTCTGGAATAAAATGGACAATTTTTGCTCTACTCTTGGTTTAACAAAGCCATTGTTTGGTTCCTAAATTATTTATCCACTTTGATATAGTTTGATTCTTGTTACCTCCATTTTTATTTAATTGTTTAGCTTACAGTTGAAGTGGGATTTTGTATGTTTACAGTAACTTATTATTTTTGATCTGATGTATACTTGTTCTCACTACAGTCAGTGCAACTGGAGAGACTAGCTCTTTATCATGATTCTGACCACCTTCCTTGGGAGATTGATAAGAGATGGGAGGATATCAACGCACCAGAATGGATTGAGGTATTGTACTTTGTTTGATAACTTTAATCTTATGCTATGAGCTACATATATATTATCGTTAAATGCTTTGTCTTATTGCTATGTCATGTGACTTTTTTCTTATTTTTCACATGTCTTTCTTTATTTTTTGGTGCTAGATATTTGAAGATGGCATAAATGAGCCCACTGATGATCCTAAGTTTGTATCTAAGTGGGCTAGGAATCGTGCATACTTGGTTTATCCTATCAACGCAGTTCTACAGTATCATCGGCTTGGAAACCAAGAAAGAGTTAATCCAGAAATTCCATTTGAAAAAGTTACGCTTGTTCTCACAGAGATCTCACTTACTCTCACAGAGGTATTTTATTTTATAATTATTTGATATTTCTATTGAATCAATGATGATTTTAGAGCTAACAGGACCCTGATTAAGGAGATAACTCTACCTGTATTCTATTCTTTAAAGCATCTTCCTTGTTTGTAAGATAACTGCCTGAATTGAATATTTACTGGATATTATAATTTATATTTTTAATTTTTGTGCCAATGTAGTTTGAAGTGTAGGATAGCTTTAGTATTTGACAATTGTTGGTTGCCTATATTGTGTCTATCTAAAGCTGAGAAAAACGTTTTTCTTTGGTTTTTCTCCTTAGTTATGTTATGTTCAATTTTTTTAAAAATTTATACTAGAGTATGAAGGGGTTCCTTGTTGGATAGTCATCGGAATTGATTTTATGGTTGAGTGGTTCTTCACCCTCCTCCCATATTTTCTTTATCTGATTTTGACCATCTTTTAGATTTGATGTATCACTTGATTTCAATTTTTTCTTTTATTACTTTCCTCCTATTATATTTTTTATTTTGATAAAGGGAGAAAATTTTATTAGAATATTGTGTGTATAAATGGGATCAACAAAGATCTCCAACATACAGTAGTTGGATATGTCGTGTATGTATTTATTTTAATGAATTAGATTCAGAACATAAGAGTAGTAGGACTGGTATAATGCCAGACAAAGAATACTCAAGATGTTCTAACAATTTGCTTGCAAACTTCACATGGTTTAACTAACCCTTAGTCTGCTTTAAAATTGTTGTTTACTTGTTCCTCTGTGAATTATAGGCTCAGTATCATGATTGGATTAAACTTTTGGAAGCTGTTTCAAGATACAAGACATATATGGGAGTTTCTCATTTACGACCTGCAGTTCCCATCTCCAAGGCTCCTTGTTTGTGGTGGCAGTTTGCTGCACAGGCTTCGCTCCAGCAGCAGCAGAAGTGGTAACTTGAATTTTCTGTTGTTAAAATAAGTCATCTTCTTATTTTGTTTATTGTACATGGAGAATTTTGAAAAAGATTGTAGAGAATACTATTGTTATTGATGTATTTTCTGTAATTGATACAAAAAAGGGAGATACAATCAGTCATTTATGGAGATCTGAACTATTATCTTAGATTTTAACAGAAGTCTATAGACATAGCAGACACAATGACAACTGTGCTACAAAAATAAACTTCCTAACTACCCAAGAGAGCAAGTTAAACATTTGTTGTTGGAACAACCGACTCTAGAAGGATGGTTAAATAGAGCCTGAGCTTTTTTTTATAGAGAACTAAACTAGACTGTCTAGCACAAAAGTAGCACAAAACAACACAAACAAAATTTATACTGGTTTGTCCAAACCCACGAGCTACTTCCAGTTCTTCCTTAGAAGACTGTTCAAGAGGTTTCACTAATTAAATCACTTGATTACAATGAGTACACAAACCACTATTGGTTAAAAGAGTACCCAAACCATTCTTGATTATATCGTCTTAACCGCCCCCTGAGATTCAGACATCTCAAAAAAATAAACAATACTTTTAAAGAGAGCACAATTTAAGCTCACTGGGTTTACATCACAAAGTAAATAATTACAAAGAGTACCCAAACCATTCTTGATTATATCGTCTTAACCGCCCCCTGAGATTCAGACATCTCAGAAAAAAATAAACAATACTTTTAAAGAGAGCACAATTTAAGCTCACTGGGTTTACATCACAAAGTAAATAATTACAAAGGTTTTCGCTCACCCACAAAGAACTATAAGATCATTAGAAGATTCAAAGAATTGTAGAATCTACATTAATCTCTGGCAAGAACGTGCATTATAGTGAAATGTATGCTGAGAGCCTCTTATCTAGCAAAGAACAGGTAAATCTCCATGTGCTAGAGAACATGATTGTGAGCTAGAGAAATAGTATTCTGGTTATCATAGTCACTAGTGAAATCAAGATTCCAATCTTGAATTAGAAGGCCTAGTCTTGAATAGGATCGAATTATGAATCATGAGATTCTTGTTCAATAATAAAGCATAGCATATACAATTAACAAAGACATAAATGCACAAATTTATAAACAATAACTAAACAAACTTAAACCTAAAAGGATTTTAACATAAGGAGACATATCTAACATTAAAACTATTAAGAAGTGGACTATAAGCCTAACTCAACCTTACAAATTCAGCTTATAAGGTGAAGTTTGCAGCCACTTATATATTATGAAATGTCCTTATCTCTAGTTGATGTGGGATCTCCAACACACCCCCTCACGCCAAGACTCTTCAACTCGTGCGTGAGACTATATATTTATGGGTGGTTCGATACCGTGTGACCTTATAAGCCAAACAAATTCTCTCTAGGATAGACTCTAAATAATTCTGATACCATATTAAAATAAAAGAAAAGAAGAATATGATAAATCCCTGTGTATATTAAACACATAGGGTTATGTTTATATTGAAAAAGAAACATACAGAAAATATAGGCTAAGCCCATTACATTGATAGAAATATTTAACAATATCTATAATATTTAACAATATCTATAATATTTATAATATCTCATAATGTCTAATAGTATCTAACAAAAACATTCTTTGAATTAAATAGCCACAAATCTAAAATGATTTTAACATCAGGAAGTATATTAAACATAAAATCATATTTTGAATTAAATAAAATATCTGACCCATTTATGTGCATAATTAAAATATATATTAAAATTTTAAAGATAATTAGATAATTAAAAAAATACATTTTGTAAATTTATAAAAAATAATATAATTTTAAAAAATACTATAACATAACTCTATATATTTACATGAGGGAGACGCACATGCAACAGTGACATGTGTGTCAAGGTTGTCTCTGAATAATAGCAAGTTGTTCTGCAACCCTTTACCTCGAGCTGGTAAGACTGCAAGCAATTTGAAGGCAGTGCCATTTTTCCTGCTATGAGCACAAGCTAGTGAAGGGCTGAAGACAGTGGCTGCTAAGGGATGCTCAATTTTCCCTGTTTTAACTAATTTCTTGAAAATAAAAAAAGCATTTTAGGCATTGTTTTTGCACCAATATCGTATGATTCACCTGGATTGATCTATTCATCTGCTATTTTTACAATTTGATAAGCTAACAAGTACTTGGGGAACCTACCTTTAAATCTAGTTGCTTAGGGCGGAGAACCAAACTTAAATACTTCATTGAGTTGTCCATACTATCGATGTGACACTCATAATATCAAAGTCCTTATCACAATCATATCTGGTTCAGGCACCAAAATGATTAGCAGCGTGGTTCACATTGCGAGCTCCTTGAATCGAATTGTATGTATTATATTGTTGAGACTAAGATCGGTCAGAAGGTTTGTGTAATTTTTTGTGAGCTTGCAGTTAGAGGCAGTAAGGGAGGAGACATACTTGGCCTTGGTCATGTTGGTTTTATGCAGAAGATCTCTAATTTAGTTTAATTGAGTAAGAGAGTAGAACGTTTGGAAGATGTCTGACTTAAATGCCAAAGACGTAGTGTCAAGCTTGCGAAGTTGTTTTATAGCTAAAGTATAGTTTTGTTGAGTATCTAGGATATGATATCATGTCAATGGTACAAAGAGAATTTTGAAAGAACTTATTGAAGAGATAGCTACTGTTATGAATGTACTGATACAAAATGAGAGATACAATCTTTCATTTACAGAGATGATGACACTTAAAAGTTAGCTTATACCTTAACAAAACCCTATAGACAATTATTTATGACAATGAAAGCTGTGTAACTAACTCAGTAACTACTTAACCTCTAATAAGATATGTATCACCATTCATTCCTGGAATGTGGATCTGAGGCTGACTTGATGCTTCTGTATTGAATCAGTTACCGCTTGTCATGGGACCAAATTAGGCATCTTTGTCAGTGTCGACGTCAGTATATTCAGTTGTACGTGGCTTTTCTACAACAATCATCAAATGTCAATCACAAAGAAATCAGAGAAATAGAGAAAGATCTTGATTCGAAAGTGATTCTTCTATGGAGGTCTGAATCATTTTTATCCTATTGTGCTGATGCTTGTTAAAGGTGGTTGTATTTTTTTTTTGAAAAAGATCACACTTTGTGACTTCTGTTTTGGCATTTCAAGAATAAGATAAAACACATTTCTGTGCATACGATTTACTGAATCAAGAAGCATGTAAGCATTAGTTTCTAAGTAATCTATTTTTATTTATTTTTAAATAACAATTCAATGATATTGAATAGCTCTGGATTCTGAATATGAAAATGAAATGAAGAGAGAGAATAGAGATTCTGGGTTCTGAATCTGGTGATTTGGCAGTGCTTATCTGTGTGTTTCAATCTGCTTTGTGCTCTTTTATGCTGTATCTGATAAGAATGTTGTTGAAATGTAATGTTATTTTATTATTATTTTTTTATGTACCCAGCTTTAGGGTTATGGTTTAAGGTAAGTGCCTTTCCTCTTTTTGTAACCTATATATATACATCAATCAAAAGCACATTAGTGTAGGTTGAGTTGAATACTCTGTATTTTCTCCATTTTTTTTTGTTTAAATAATGTGTTAACAGTCGTTCCAAGAAGTCAGTAGGCTAATTCATATTATTTTTTTCTTTTTCTATATCTTCTTTGTCTTATTCTTCCTTTTGTTGTGTGTGTGGGGGGGTTGGTACCGTTTGGCTTCTTCCTGCAATATATGTCTATTCATACGATGTTGTATCTGTGTTCATTTTGTTTGTTATAGGCTACTAGCTCATGCCAAGGTTGAATCTGTGAAATCAAAGGTAGCAGCCGAGGAAAGAAAGATCAAGAAAAAGAGCTGGTTTTCATTTTCATGGTACATGTGAACTTCATTATTTCTACATATTATCACTTCTGATTCTTTTCATGTTAGTTCTTTTGTGGATTAACTTCAGCAACATTTATTGGTCTTGCTGAATCTGTTTTCATGAGGTTTTTTCAGTATGCGTGAGCATTTATTGTAGTTTCATTTTTATCTAGGGGTGAGACGGAAGAATCTTGTTTGGATGATGCTTCTGAAGAGCAACAACTTAGAGAAGAATGGCAGGCTATCAATAAGTTTCTAAGTTACCAGCCTGAGGAAGACTTGATGTTACGATCTGCAAAAGATATGCAGAATATGGTTCAGTTACTGGTAACTGTATCTGTTGGTCAGGGTGCTGGCAGGATTATCAGTGTTCATCAAGAGGAAATTGTTTGTGGTCGATTTGAGCAACTTCATGTGTCAACCAAATTCAGGCATCGCAGTGTTTACTGTGATGTGTTACTAAAATTTTATGGTTTATCTGCTCCGGAAGGTTCACTTACACAGGTTTGCTTTCTATGAAATGAATGCTGCACAAACATTTTATTATGGCATAAATTAACCTTGTCCAGGTTCCTCTTTTTCCTATTTACCTGTCCCTTTGTTGGGTTCTCCTTAAAATCTAATAGTCTGTCTCAATTGTTAATATAAGTCAAGTCTAACAATTTTTCTTTTTCGATTTTTTGTTTGTTAATTCGGTAGTTGTTGTCTACTTGATGTGCAGAGTGTCCATAGTGAGCAGAAGGTGAACGCATTAGTGGCTAGTTTTGTGTACTTACCGATTGGGGAGAATATTGACTGGAGATTGTCTGCTACAATTGCACCCTGCCATGTTACGGTAATTTCAGTCTTTGGAAGAGTGAAAAAGGAGCCTTTTTATTTACCAATTTCCTCAAAAGTGGATCCGTTTTCTTCCATTTTCAATTTCTTCTCTTTGTTTTATGATTTTCTTATTTTCTTTGGGAATATTTCTCTGGGCCCTGTACTAAGACTCTTCCATTCTCCCTCCATAAATAACTGACCTAAGACTTGATGGCACTAGAAATGAGCTCCTATAAGAGTTTCTAAGGAAGTAATACCTCTAAATGGTGTGTCAAGCCATCTGTTCGTAGCCTTGAAACAGAACAAATCTTTCAAAAAATAGTTGACAGAATGGTTGTTCATCACATATTGTAATTTGTAAGAACTAAATATTGAAAAGATGGCTGCAAACTCATGCTATACAAATAAAAAACTTCTACTTCTTAATGGCTTCAAATCAAACTATTCAATTTAGCAGGTTCTTTATTTTCATCAGTTATATTGTTGGAACCTTTCTTACGCTTTACTTACAGGTTTTGATGGAAAGTATAGATCGTGTCATGGAGTTTGTAAAACGAAGCAAAGCTGTCAGTCCTACTGTTGCATTCGAGACAGCTACAGCCTTGCAGGTGATTATATCCTTGTGCTTAAATTAAAATATTTGTTAATTGAATAAATATTATATATGAGGACACCACTGCCTTCATTCCTGAATTTCTCCTCTCTTGTTTGTTTTAATTCTGTTTTTTATACCTTAATTACTTTTGATACAAGGGTGCACGGTGAGGTTTTTATCTCATTTTGATACTATAATTTGGCTTTCTCTCTAATCAATACTCTATTCAATTTTTTGCTTCCCTGGGTCAGCAAACTTTTAGGATCAAAGTTTCTTTTTTCTTAAAGAGTAGGCCCTTTATTGGGTTGACTTAATGTATTGAAGAATTTTGTCAACTACTGGTATGTGTCTTTCCCTCAGATCATGCATAAGTTGGCTTAGCACACTAACCGCATGTGCAATGTCCAGTCTTGTGTTTGATAAAGAAATAAGTTTTCCTTCCAATATTTGATATTAGGCTTTTTTCTACAAGAGATCTCTCTTATGTTTATTAGGTATTCATGAGGTTCTACATCCCTAGTTACTTGTCACTTTAAGGAGATTAATGCATATTTTGAGAGATGAAAATTCCTTTTATTTTTCTGTCTAAGCAACTTTTATTCCAAGGAAATACTTAAGTTTTCCTAGGTCTCTTTCATTTCAAATTAGGTTGCAATTTTTTCTCTTAAAAGTCAATTTTTCTATTCCTCATCTCTTTCAATAATCATGTCATCTCCATAGACCAACAACACTGAAAGTTTTTCTTGTAAAAGAGTGCTTAGTGAATAAAGTATGATCTCCTTAACTTTGCTTATATTCGAAGGAAACCATTGCTTGTAAATCTCGTAAACCATGCTTTTAGAGATTGTTTAAGACCATATAACACCTACTTTAGGAGACATACCATATTCCTTCCACTGTGAGCTTTAAAACTGGATGGAATTTGCGTGTGCACTACTTCTAATGCTCCGAGAAGATAGACGTTGTTCACATCAGATTGGTGAGTTGAAAGAAATAGATGAAATATATTTCTGAGATATTTTACAAATGTAATTACAGTATCTATTTATAGACTGTTTTACAACCTAATTAAGGAAAAAAACAATAGGTAACGAAAGCCAGAAATAATAGGTGTTTAAAGCTGTACAAATCAAATAAAATCAAATCACTAACAAATCTGTCCTAATAAATATAGAATGGAATCTGCACTTAATTATAAAATAATTCTCCTGATTATGCAACATGGTGTAAGTCTCATCCGAAATGAGTTGCTAGAGTAAGAACAACTCGAACTGTTCATCTTTGCTACAGGAAAAAAAGTCTCCTTCTAGTTAATTCCATAAGTTTGAGTGTACCCTTTCGCAAGCAATCTTGCTTTTTACTTGTCTACTGATCCATTTGCATCCTAAGGCCTTTTTGTCTCTTGGTTTGTCAATAATCTCCTTTGTTGAGTTTATTTTTAATGCATCCATCTATTCTCTCATGGCTTGAGTCCAATGTTCACTTCTCTTGACATCTTTGACTAGGGTAGGAATTTCTGTGGCATCAATAGTAGTACTAAAGTTTCAATGCTTATTAGTAAGATTGGCAATGTAGACATATTTAGAAGTAAAATAGTTAACAAACGATCTTTTGCTTTTCTCAACACTATGGGTAAATTCTCAGTAATACTTACCTCCTCATTATTACCTTTTGAGCTTTTCACTTATGACTTTGACAATTCTTCTTCTTTCGATGTCCAAGTATTGTCTCTTTTGATATTTTTTGCCAAAGAATTTGTCTTTTTCCTCGTTGGTTGGTATGATCCCATTTATGGTGTTTCATCACTTAGATCTTAACCATCCCGGAAAGATAGATATGGTAATGACAGGAAGGAGATCTTCTTGGGTTTAATGGCTTTCTCCCATTGAAGCATAGGGGCTGACAAAAAAAGATTACGTTTTATGGAAGATAAAATCCATGGTGATAAAGACTGAATGACTCTTAGGATGATAACATTTGTACTCTTTTTTCTTACGTGTATATCTTATGTCTTATAAATACACATTTAAGAGCTCTGAGATCTGTTTTACTGTGAGTAGGATTATGAAAGTGAAAAAAATATAGAACATCTAAAGTCTTGACACTAGGGGAGTAGAGAGAACAAAAGATAAAGAAAACTTAATAGGACTATTGTTATTTCAGGATACACGTGGGTAACTTGATTAGGTATGTCTAATTAACACAACTTCTCCCCAGTAGTTTTAAGAGCAAACATGTAGAAAAGGAGGGCTCTATATACTTTTTGGAGAAATTATGATTCACATATTTAGTACCATTATTAGACCTAATTCTTTGGATGTTTTTCCAAATTTGTTTTACAGAGAAATTGACAATTATTTGAAAGACCTCAAATTTAATTTTTATAATGTATGTTCTTGTGACACGAGTATAATCATCGATAGAAGTTATAAACCACTTTGATATAGAAATAGATTTTGAATTAGGTCCCTAAACATCATAGTGGATCAAGTCAAATAAGAAATTATTATTTTTATAAAAGATTGGATAAGATGCATAGTGATGCTTTGATAGTTGACAAATATAACATTTGAAAGACTTAATAGACTCTTTAGTGAACATATGAGGCAACAAGTTTTGATAAGGTTGAATGAGGGATACCCAAGTGTTTTATGCTGAAGCTATATTTGGGAACTTGCCCATGTTTGCTTGTTGACTTGTGACATTTGTTTTGTTTTGGTCCTTGGATTCCAATAGATACAACTCACTCTGCTCCAATTAAAACCATTTTCCTCATGGCAAAGTCTTGCGTTTATTGAACAATTCAAATTTTTTTATGTTTTTGTATTAAGATAAGACTATTGGTCAATTGTGACACATGTAAAGTTATATTCTCAGATCTGCATATGGTTACACTATTATCATTGCAATTATAATGGATTGTTCATTAATCATTTTGACATTCAAATTGAAGAGCTTATGAAATGTAGTCATGTGATTAGTTGCTCTTGAATCAAGAATTCAAATACCATAAGACAAACAAACAACCAATAGTATTGAATGTTTCAAGGAATGGGTGTACAACTCAGAGGATTTAGTCATTGATTCAATCATAGTTTTCAAACTATCAATTTCCTCTTTGTAAGCTTTCACATCTGATGTAATCCTTAATAGGATGGTTGGATCTTTATCAATTGAAGAGATGTTGGAGAATCCAAAAATCCGTGGAAAAGAAAGACTGGGTTGGCAGAAGCATAACAATGGTGGCGGCAAATGTAAAACAAGAATAAGTTCCAAAAGGAAATTGAAAATGGATTAACAAAAGGAATGAGTAAGAACACGCTAGTTTTGAAGAGAAATCCAAAGGATAAGTGCAAGAAGGATTCTCCACTTGAAGAAGCTCTCTCTGATAAGAATCAGGACAAGAGTAAAACACTCTCAAGACACTCAAAAGTTGTCTCACAAATTCAGTTGTATTCATTAAAGTGTGTTTACAAGAGAGTTTGGCCACATTGATAAGCAAAAAATTTTGTCGAAGGCTTTAAGGAAAAATTCTCAAGCAGTGTGAACACAAGAAAAGGAATCGTAAATGTGAACACAAGTAATGATGACACACAGTGAACACAAGCCTAATTTGTCGTTAAGGTTTCAAGTGGGTCATAAAGGTGTGCCCCCCTCCAGCAATCACAACATCGAACAGTTCATCACTTGAAACCTTAACGACGATGTCGAACAATGTTATGGCCGTAATTAACAGGCAATGAAAATAGGGCTTCTAAGATTATAATCTTTGATACCAACTTGAACTATGTAAGGATATATAGAATTATTTTACTGATAACAATCACACCATTTACTTTCTTGTTTATTTGTAATTATGAAATCCTTTAAAATAATGTAATAAGAATGCATTGAAATGAATAAAAATATTTTAAAGATATTTTCTTCTAACTATTATGGAGATATAAGAATATTTTTATCCTAACAATATGCTATTTTCAGCAACAGTTAATCTGAAATCTTGATCAGATTGCCTAGTAAGTCATTGTGATTTTAAAAATTCCAATGTGACAACACGTTCAATGTTGACACTCATATGGGTTACAAGACTTAATCTACGTGTTGCATGGACTTCACTTTAAATTTTTCTTGCTTATAGGGTTGTATTGCTAAGGATCAAGCTGATGCCAATTTTTTTATGTGTATTATGTAAACAAAATGTTATTTATGAATTAAAATGAGGAGATGTAGTTCCTTGACAAAAAGTGCATTTTGCGAAATTGGGAGTGAGTTGCTTCTCTATAAATTACAAAACCTCTCTAAAGACATGCTGAGGGACCATATAGTTTTCATTGATATTTATTTTATTCACTTATTTATATTTTTGCTTGATTGTTCGGAGGTTATGTTATCTTTCTCTCATATATGTAGGTTCTCAAGGCATTGATTATGGTTATGTTGAAATTAAAAGTAAATTGTGGAAAAGGAAGTGTGTGATTAGTATATCTAAATGGAGAAAAGTAAATTCATATTCATCCTAAACTGACTCATGTAACCAACATTTCCGAGGGTAGGTGAAGTTTGAGAAAGTGACTCGTAGAGCACAGGAGCAGTTTCAAATGGCTTTAGAAGAGCAAAGCAGGTTTCATCTATAGTTAATTCTCTTTTTTTCTTTTGGGTGGATGTTTTGGTTTTTCTGTCTTAAATGATTGTTGTTGCCTTTATTTTCTATTTTTTCCAAGTTAATGCCTATTGAAAACCTTTTGACAGTGTTCATCAAGCTAGTTATTTTTTGAAATATTGAATATTTTTGTGAGATGTAGGCAGCCTTTTCTCTTTGAATATATGAGAATAAAATATTTCCAAAGCATTATAATCTTCTGGGTACATTTAGCAAAGGAAATCCCTTCCTTTTTTATTTTTTCATTTTTTGATTCTTGGCATGCATGATTTGAATTACTTGATATGTCAGTACATTTGTTTTTCTGATTTTTTTTGTCATTGTTTGTGTTAAATTGAAAAGGCACATTATGTTGAATTACAGATTCTTGTTTCTGACTGAATTTCAGATTTGCATTTGATATTGATCTTGATGCTCCAAAAGTTAGAGTTCCTCTCAGAATTAGTGGTTCAGACAGATGTGGTAGTCATTTTGTTCTGGATTTCGGTCATTTTACACTACACACTGCAGTAAGCTACTTGAAATACAAGATTTTAGTTTGGTCATTTTACACTGTACACCCTGCTTATGATTTGACTTGGCATATTCTTTATTGATTCCTTTTCTCACAGGAAAGCCAGTCTGATGAGAAGAGGCAAAATCTTTATTCTCGGTTTTACATATCTGGTCGAGATATTGCTGCCTTTTTTACGGACTGTGGCTCCGAGTTCGGGAGTTGTAGTATGGTGAAACCAATGTATGAGAGTCAAGTATTGAATTCACCTATTGGCAAAAAAGATGAAAACGTGTATTATCTCATTGATAGGTGTGGAATGGCAGTACTTGTTAATCAGGTTTGTTTCCTAAATGCTTATATCTGAATGGCATTTGGATGCGCATGACTTGTTCATATTCTGTTTCTTTCTCTGGTTATTCTAGATTAAAGTGCCTCATCCTAGTTATCCATCCACTCTTATTTCCATTCAAGTGCCAAACCTTGGCATTCACTTTTCATCAGAGAGAAATTTCAGAATTATGGAGCTGCTGAGCTCATTATATAAGGCTATGGAAACTTGTAATCAGGCTACAACTGATAGTTTCGAATCTAAACCTGTTCCTTGGAATCCTTCTGATCTTACCACTGATGGTAGAATCCTAGTTTGGAAGGTAACTCCACAATTCTTGTTCAAGTTACTTATTTTCCATTTATGTTTAATGTAATGAGTCATTCTTGTCAATGAAATTGAAAATATTGTTTTATTTTACAGGGAATTGGCAATTCTATTGCTACATGGAGTCCTTGTTTCCTGGTTCTTTCAGGATCATATCTTTATGTATTTGAATCCGCAAAGTCTCAGAGTTACCAGCGATACCTAAGGTATTTTTAGCACTTCTTTCTCTTTTGTCTGTTGGACACCAATTCCAATGTTTTTTATGATTTTTTTTAAGAGAAGAGCATTTACTTGGCTTAACAGTTTTTTCCTCCCAGCAGAAAGAACTTATTTGTATTGAAGAATATGGCAAAGATAATTAATGACAAAACAATTTTCTAGAGAATAATTAAGATATTGTTACTTCCGAAGTGGATTGAACATAGCTGTACGAAGTATGCAGGCCACTTGGAAATAAAAAATGAAGAAGCTTTTATCTCTTAAATCATTCCTGTTCCTGACATGTATAGATGTTTAAAAGTGTCAGGAATTATTGAAATGTTTAATAGTGATTAACTTTGCCTCATAAATGATCAAAAGATTTAATGAGTATGCTTGGGTAACTAATGGTTAAATGTTCCTGGAACTGGTTTACGTTACGAGGTTATTGAATGTCTAATGGTAGTTAAAATTGGTTAATTGTGTCTTGTGGATGATGAGTGGACAGTTGCAATGTGATGTTCCTCATTTTTCATAACAAAAATAAGGATAAGATAAATTTTTTGTGCCTCCAAAATTGGCCTCACTGTAATTGGTACCTCCGAAATGGTTTCAGTGCTTTTGATACACAACATCTCATAAATATGTTAATATTTATTTTTTACAGTAACTTTATTACTCTTGAATCAATGATGTTGACATATAATCATCATCGTGAGATATTTGCAGGTATTATAGCATATGACCTTATCAAATTAACATGTCAAAACTGTTAATTCAAAGTAAGAGAGAAACTATCAGGAACAAAATAGCATATTTGTTATATGTTGGGTATAAAAAATGCTTAAAGTTTTTGGAGGTACCAATTTTAATATGGGTCATTTTTTGAAGGTATAAAGACCTATTTAACCCTAAAAAGAAAAGGCTGCTGAGTTTGTGTACATGTCAGAATTAGAAACTCTTTTAAACCAATCTGATCAGAACATGATCTTATAGACTAACTTAACCTTAAAAAGTTCATTTGTGAGGTTAACCTCCTATATTAACGTGGAACTTGGGTTTTCTTTCTAATCCTTCTCCTTGCAGAAGAACCAATAAATTGCAAATTATTGCTATAAAATGCAGACAAACCAATAAAATAGCCACTTTGATTCTTGTCAAATTTTTTTATATGAAATACATAATCATTAATTAATAAGCACCAAGGCATATTCAGTTCCCTTTATAGATCACAAATTAACTGCTTTGTAGGAAATCAACTGCATCCTAGTGAAGTAGCTGCTATGCTAGTCCCACTGGAAATAAAAAAAAAAAAAAGCAGTAGTTTGTGGGAGGACCTCAGAAAAGATGTATAAACAAGCTTTAGGCTCTGTCTCTACATTGACAGTTGGTTACTCGGGGAATGTGTCTGTAACTGTGACCAACAAGAATTGTAAATAAAACATGGAGTCAGGGGACTAATCTCACTCTGTTATTTTTCTCATTCAAAATTCCTCTCACCTCTCTATCATTCATTTACTTTCTCAGTTTAAAAAATGGAATACAAGTATAAACCAAGTAGATTTGTTGGTATTCTAGTGTTGCATTGCATGCCCACATCACGTACATGCTTGGCAGATCTTCATCCTCTCATGTTACTAGCATTGAGCAGATGATTGTTATTGTGACAGGAAGAAAATATCAAAGGAGCAAGTTATCATTATATTGGGCTTATAATCTAGTCATCATTAGAATTGTTTAAGATCCTCTTGTATTGGGCTTAATTCCATTTTTAATTCCTTTAGTTTAGATAATGTGCGATTTTGGTTCCTGAAGTATTTTTTGAGAAAGTCCTTTTATTTTTAAAATCAAACATATTTGGTCCTTCTGTCAATTTCCTTCCACCCAAAACCCCCAAATTCTCACTTAAAACTCAAAATCCTCACATATCTTTCCTTTCCTCAAAATTCCCTATCCAAAATTTCACAAAAAAAAAAAAATCTCAAGTTTGTCCACTTTCATACCCTAATCCAGCACCATATAATTTTTTGTAGTTTTATTAAAATTTTATTGATTTTTCCACTAAATTTTTTCTTCTACATCTGTCTCCCAAATCCATGACATTACTCAAATATTTGGATAGAAAATGAAAACCCATTTGAGGGTTTGAGGTAGAAAAAAACCAATGGAAGAGCCAACTTTGTGTAATTTTAAAACTGGAGGAACTAAATTTGCTCAAAATCTTGTAGGTCCAAAGCTGCACATAATCTAAATTTAAACTAAGTTTAAAAACAATAATATCTTTGGAATTTATGTAAATTTGTCTTTCATCTCTGCAGCATGGCTGGTAGGCAAGTCCTTGATGTGCCCTCGACATATGTTGGTGGTTCGGCATATTGTATTGCTTTAAGCATTAAGCGAATGGACATTCAGAAGGTAAGCCAAATATTTCTTTAATCTCTTGGAACGACTATAATTCTCGAAACAGTCCACCCTAATCTGCCACTGGTCATTGTGGACTCTAGTTTTCAATTATATGTGTATTTTCATCACTGGTGTGTTCTAGTCTCACTAGAGATGGAATGCCTTAAGCAAGTTATTCCATAGCATTGTAGCCAGTTTATCGTGAAGAAAATTTGCCCAAATGTTTAAGAACCTGTGCAGTACATTCATTACACTCATCAGGAGAAAGAGTAGTGTGGAAAAGGAATTGTCCTGCAAAATGTCACTGCCCAGCCAACTGAATTGACTGGGTGTTTATGATCTACAAATTGGTTATCAAGAATGAATTTCTGGAGACTGACTTTAAAAACAGAGGTATTTAAAAAACAATTCAGAAAGTCTATAGTACACAATTAGCAGTTTGATTTGGCAAAATTTTGAGTTTAAACTGAAAAGCACTCTTCCTATCTGGCTCCACAACCACTAAAAATTGAAAATGGGAGACAGATATAGAGAATGAAGTAAATGTGTTTGATAATAGACTTGCTAATTTGAGAAGGAAAGCTCATGTTGTGCACACTAAACTTAATAAATATTAAATAATTTAGCGAGAGAATTTAGAATGAAATTTAAGAAATTGTATTTCTGAAAAGTCGCAGGTAACCAAAGAGATTCAGCTATTTATAGCTTACTACACTTCGTAACTTGCTTTACTAAGTCAAACAACTTATAGGCTAGCAAATGTGTACATAACAGACTTCATTTGAATCAAGTGTATACAAATGCAATACTCTAACACTCACCGTTGTTCTTGTAGTTTGTTTCACTTCGATAAAAATTTTCTATCATTCAATTGTTAACTTCATGATAAGGAAATGGGGTGACAGAAGAGCAGATGATCTTGGGAATTATTAAGTGGAACGTAAACAGTAAATTTTTGTTAGAAATACATTTTTTTGTAACTTTCTGCTGACCTTTTCTCTCTTAAATTATTTTATAGGCTCTGGAATCTTCTAGCACATGGATCTTAGATTTTCGAGATGAGGATGAGAAGGCTAGTTGGTTTAAAGGACTTGTTCAAGCCACGTATCAAGCTTCTGTATGGCATCTTTAATCTACTTTCATATCATGCTTTTTTTTTTGTTAATTTATGATATATTTTTATTTATCATCAGTTTATAAAAGTATACATGTTGCATGTAGACTCCTCCATCAATTGATTTGCTAGGTGACTCAGAGGGTGATGCTATTTCCTACAATGTTCTTAGTACCACTAATTCAAAAACAGCTGACACTGTTATAAATGGGGCACTGGTGGAATTGAAGCTGTTTATATATGGAAAGGTTAGGTGAATTCATTTTAAGATTTGGCCTGGCAAAATAGCACATAGAGTGAGTAATATTCGTTGCATACAGACATATGAGTAGTATTCTCATTCTGGCAATTTTTTGTTTTATTCTCTATTAACAATTACTTTGAACTAATGGGTAGTTTAAGGTCTAATGTTGAACATATGCTTTTTGCTGGTACTTTGGGATATTTTCATCTTTTCTTCCTCGCATTTATTTGTTTATGTTCATTGTTTATAGTTGTTATGTGTGCATGGCAAAATCTATACTGAGATATGTCTATATGTGTATATATATATATACACACACACATATATATATATATATATATTATTTGTGCAGGTTGGGGACACCACAAATGGAAAGCTTGACGAGTCTCTTATTCTTGAAATTGTTGCGGATGGGGGAAAGGTTTGTGCATATATTTCTACAATTTGTGTATAGATAGATACATTTTTTAATTTGAATGGACCTTGATTGATAATTTTTTTAATAGTCATGTTATGCACTTTTTGAGGCGTCCTTGTTTTAAGTTCTATTCCATACGTAACACAATATTGGGGAATGGTCAGAAAAGACTAGTGTAACTTAAGAGTAAGTTAGTGTTCTTGAATATTTTGGTGAAATATAAAAATCCTAAGGGATTATCTTTTTCTTTTTTTATAACAAGCTTCATTTATCTTTTTTAATAATATTTGTCAGAAGCCCTTAATTTGTGTTGTAGATAATATTTTCTTGTACAATTTTAATTACATAGTTAGGAGATTTAATTTCATTCCACAATTAGAAGGATGGTCAAGAGATTTGGACACCTAAAGGAAATCAAGTTGGAGGACATAATAATGTCCATATGGCACAACTAGGTTAGCTGAAGACAATTCTTCATGACCCACCACAGACTTCAACTCAGGAGAGTATGAAATTAAAGGGGCTGTTGGACACGTTAAGAAAACCTATAGACTCAAGTAATTGCTCCTTAGCATCTGCATGTAATATTCCTTATTCCTATGCACTCAATGCTTTAAATTCCTTCAAAGGTGTCTGGGTAGTTCATTATCGAGCTAGAGACCGCATGACGAAATCATCTTATGGGTTTATATCTTGTCAAAGCAACAAAAAAATTGCACTTGCAAAGGGAAACTTCATTACAATATTAAGGAATATATTGTTGTGTAGCAAGATCAATGTAGTACAAAGATTTCTGAGGTTGATAAGAAACATCAGATCTAAAATGACGGGCTTTAAAAATTGGTAGATTTACCACCTCCACCACTTTTGCCAAAACCACAACCACAAGAAGTAACTATATTGCAACAGCCACCATGATTTCCACCACCAGGATCATACGAGGCTTGAGTATAATTTAGTGAAGGAGATACCAAATTTTGCATCTCCTTGACATACCGATCAAAACAAGTTTCATGGCCATAAAGAAGAGCTTCAATTTCAACAATGGATGGTGTACACTTTTAACTTTCAATAACAAAAAGTATTGGTGTATAATCAGAAGGAAGTCCTTCAAGAGTTGCATTAGCATTTCTTCATGGTACTAAAACTTCAACACCAACGAGTTCATCAACATAAGTTTTAATTTTGAGAAGATAATCTTCCATTGTTTTGCAATCAAGTCGATTTGCATGGTTTGACGACCAAAATATTCATGAATCTTCTCCCCAACCCCAAAAGAGGGATTGGAACCAAGGGTGCGAGTTAGAACAAACTTATAGATGGTAGACTAAAGCCAAACAAGTAATTTGGTCCTAAACTTCCCACACTTCATACTCTGGATTAACACGATCAAGTGTGTGATTATTTTCTGTGAGATAACGAGGTGGAACCACGAGATTCAGAACAGATCGTTGTTGTTTTTACGACAACATGTTCTTGTTAATGAAGATAATTCAAATCATCATGCTTTTCAGGAATGGAGGATGGAAATGATTGTGATGCAAAAGCCATAGAAATAGAGGAAGACTTCACAAAAATGAAGATGCTATGAAGAAGATTTACGAGATTGAATTCAGGAATAAAAATTCAAGAAAACTGTGAAGAGAGATTCTCAGAGCGAAATCGCGAAGAAAATGTTATGAAGATGAATCCTAAATTTGGAGAAGATGAAGCGTAAAAAAACTAGCACTAGATACCATCTTAAAGAAAAAGAACGAGATGAACAAACAAACTTTTATTACTTTTGCTTACATGAAATAAAAGGAATACAAAATTATTTATAGGCACCGCTTATAACAAAAGTAATTGTAGCGGTAAAAGGTAACACTTGTACAAACTAACAATTATTGATTTAGTCTAACAAGCTTACTCTTTCTCTTGCTTTTCCACATCCTAGATTTATTAAGGAAGGTTACCTACCATATTATCCATATGGAGTTGACTTAAGTTCATTTCCAAATTCTAAAAGAGACACTGTTGGGAGAAATGTAATTTAATTATTTTGGTATTTTGCAGATTAAATATTTTGATCATAAACATGGAGAGCCTGAAGCATCTTATAGTTTCTAGAACCTTGACAAAATTATTTTGAGATGCGTGAATATTATACAGCTGCCAGAAATAGGAATAGACTATTGCTGTGAAAATGTGAGCTCTTAAAGTGGATTATTATCTGCTTATAATTGGAACCCCATAAGAACATGGCCGTGCTCGGTCACATAAAATGATTTGTAGTTCTGACCTAGGAATGGGGAAATTAAAAATATTATGTCAACTAATCCATTGAGTGATTATAACTATGCTTTTTGCCAATAAAATTATTCCAATTTTGGAAGTAGATTTTTGTATTTTTCCTATTTTGTAAGTTGGTTCAATTATAAATGCATTGTGGCTGCTTTTTTCTTTCTCAGGTCCAGGTCCTTCTTGCAGATGGTGACCTGACAGTTAAGTTGAAATTGCATTCTTTAAAAATTAAGGATGAACTTCAGAGTCGTGTATCAGTGGCTCCTTGTTATCTTGCAGTTTCAGTCTTGACAAATGAAACTTTATCCTCCGACATGTTTGATTCTCATGGGAAGGAATTGTTTCATGATGACGATGATTGCTTTACGGATGCATTATCTGATTTCATTGCTCACACTGATGGAGGACATCAGGAATTTGTGGGGATTGCTTCTGATTTTGAGTCTCTGGAAAGAATAATACATGAAAAGGATATTGAGTTGGTAAAAGGCACTCCTCGTGAGGTATATTATGAGGCGCAGGGAAGTGATACTTCAAATTTTGTGTCTGTTTCCTTCATTACAAGGAGTTCTGCTTCGCCTGATTATGATGGTGTAGACACACAGGTACTTGTTGCACCTTGTTGATGATGAATTGGAGTTTCTGGTCTTCTCTTAAGTATGATACATTGTAGTTTTCACTTTTCTGAATGTTATTCTTCAGATGTGTGTTCGTATGTCCAAACTGGAATTTTTCTGCAACCGACCTACTATAGTTGCTTTGATAAATTTTGGCTTGGATATAAGCTCTGGAAATAAAGTCACAAGTTCTACTGACACGGCCACAACTTCTTCAGATAAACTTTCAGTAAAGGATGAAAAAGGGGCCGTTAGGGGTTTGTTGGGATATGGTAAAGACCGTGTAGTATTTTATTTGAACATGAATGTGGACAGTGTAACTGTTTTTCTTAACAAGGAAGATGGTTCTCAGCTCGCTACACTAGTACAAGAAAGTTTCCTTCTGGATCTTAAGGTAATGAGAAACCTTTTTGTTTGCAAGTTAGAGTCTTCCTTTCTCTTTTCCCTGGCTTTCTCAATGCTATTGGTTGTCTATACAAGTTATTCTTTTTCATTTTCCTCTGTTCTAAAAGCACTTGTGCTTTCTATTATTCACTGTCATATGTATGCAAGCTCTGAAATCCAATATTTTTTCTGTCAAGGTTCATCCAAGTTCTCTTTCCATTGATGGAACATTAGGCAATGTTAGACTCTGTGATACGTCCCTTGGGTCAGATCAGTGTTGGGATTGGCTGTGTGACATTCGTAATCCTGGTGTCGACTCCCTTATAAAGGTGTGTTCTCTGCCTATAAATTCTTCTTGCGTATTTTTATTTATTTATTTATTTCGATTACATTTTGCAATATTCCACTATTCAAACAAATTATTCTACCCCTTGTATTGCATTAATTATTTTGGGTTTCATATATCTTTTTATTTTATCAACACACTGTGCCAACTTAAATTGGTTTGTTTTGATTTTGGAGAAGTTTATATTCAATATAATCTATCAAATCTTTGAACAAAGTAAAGAATAATTACAGAACTCATTCTAAATTTATAAAAAAATATTGTTGCTTTTCTTGTTTTTTATGTTATTTGTATGCCTTATAATTTTGTGTTTTTGTTTATCATTTATAATTTACATGTAGATGTGTAATTTTAAAAGAAATTCTTTAAAGTTAATTTTGTGTTATTATTTTTAGTGTTTTATATGTTAAAACTATACTCTGTTTTTATTATGTTTTGTTATTTTTAATTTAATATTATATTTGGATAAAAAAGTTCTGAAGTTTCAAGCTGTTCGTGGAAAACCATAGTTACTAAAACCATATCAGTTTGACTGTGTAAAACACTAGTTTTCCTGGTTACGCGGTTGATTTAAAAATTAAAGGGTAACATTAATATGTGTGAACCAGACTATTCACAACTCGTGAATTTGATAACCATGCACCCATAACAGTCTTTGTGGGCACCCTATTGAAATTCCCAATTCTGTGATGGTCTCTCTCATACACACATACATTTATCTTTGTCTTTTAATATTTAAGAATCCATAATTCGGTAATGTATTCAAAATAGATTTTCACACTGATTAATGTTGGAATGACAACTTTACGATCTTTATTTTTTCAGTTCAAATTTCATTCTTATAGTGCTGATGACGATGACTATAAAGGATATGATTATAGCTTGCAAGGCCAACTTTCAGCAGTTCGCATTGTTTTCCTTTATAGATTTGTGCAAGAGGTATGCTCCAAAACTCAGTAAATTTGGAGTCAGATGTTAATTGGTATTTTTTTGTTTTAAGATTTTAAGGTTAAAATATCTTTAGTCCCTCGAATTTGGGTCACTCTTTCTTTTAGTTCTCCAAATTAAAAGTTGCATTTTTTAGTCCTTGAATTTTAGAAATGTTCTTTTGTATCCTTCAGCTCTAATAGCGTTATGCTTGTTGTTGACATGATTAATGACATGACGTCAACAATGACACGTATAGCAAAATTAATGATGTGGAAATTATTTTTAGATTTTTTTGGCTGAAATATATTTTTAATTACTTGAATTTAGGTCAAATTTTCATGTAATCCCCAAATTTAAAAATGATATTTTTAGTCGCTCAAATTTAAAATTATTTTTTAGTCCCTCAAATTGGGAAAGAATTAACGTCTATAATTCAAGACTGAATGTGAAAGTTTTGTTTCATTCCACTCCTTTACGTGAAAAAATAAATAAAAAAATTTACCCATATAATCTTTGTCAAACTTTTTTTATTGTATGAATAGGTTATCAAATGATATTAAAAAAAATCATGTTAGGTATCACTAAGAATTTTGACATCTTAGCTTGGTGGACATCTCAAAATCCACCAATTATCGGCCATCACATGAAACATAACAAAAAAGAAAACAGAAAAGAAAACAGAACATGGGGGGACCAAACTGAAACCCATGTAATAAAAAGGAACACAACCTAAATACGAAATAAAGAAAATTGGTATTTCTTATGGAAAAAATCGAAAGTAAGACAAGGAAGCATAACAGAGTACCAAAAAAGTCTAACTTATTATCAACATCCAAATTAGCCAATATATCAGCATTTCCTTCCTAAAAATATGAGAAACTTTAAAATCCATGCGAACACATACCTCCCTCTAAGAGTCCAAGGAACCACTTTTGCAGAAGAAAAAGCTTGATAGAGCAAAGTAGAATCACCCTCCAACAAAAGCTTTCTAAACTCAACCCTCTGGCATACAAGGCATTCTGATTACCCAAAAAGCAGGAAAACTACCTATATTTTTATATTCCTGGGACTCCCTCTGAAGATACCCGCACAAGCAGCAGGGCTTGGAGACCCCCGAGCTGCACCCTCAGTGTTCACTTTAGTCTAGCCCACAGCAGGGAAGTCCCAATACACACAGAGAAGTCATTCATATGATTAGACACACAAATTTTAGACACATTTCCTAAAATTCAAATACAGCTATGATATATTTGTTCCTGATTTTAGTGAAGCAAAACAAAAACCTTGTATTCACACATTCTATACACAACAAATACTATACTGTCATAAGTTTTATTTTATTTTTTGATCACCAAAGAATGAAATTAAATTAAGAGGGATACAAAAGGGGTATCCCAACCCTTTTACGTAAACCAAACCACATTAGGAATCTCCAAGAATAAAGAGATGAACAAACACCCTAGAAGCAATAGATGGATAATGTTTGCTGCATAAGCTAAACATCCTATTCCAGCTAGCACCGTGCTCGTATTGGAATGCTATAAGCACTGCAAACTGCAGCTTCAATACTATCAAAATACACCAAAATATTGGTTATCTCCACCACCTCATTGACATTCCTTCTACCTAGCTTGCAGTGGCACGATTGTAGCACTTGTCACAGAATTAATCACTTCAATGCATCATCTTCTATTCGCTCCTTTTTGGACTTTGGCTTCCCCCTATTTGCTCCTTTTAAACTCACTTTTATAAGAAACCAACTTCCTACTTGCCAAGGTCCATCTCGCACTTAGATTGGTTGGAGTTTACAACTTCGACTTACATCCCCCAACATGTCTGAATACCCACCACAACCTCTACTGCTACCATCCACATGTGAGACCACTAGTTGATCAGCAAACACACTTAGGGATTTCCACAACAACCAAAACACCACATAAAAAACACAGGATTTGTTTCCTGCATAAAGAACCCTGAACCAGCATACACCCTGCTTCTATTGGTCTGTTATAAGACACACCAAAACAGAATCCTCCATCATGTCCTTAACATTCCTTTTGACTCCCTTGCATACAAGCACATATGTCCTTTCCATCTTGCACCAGCTGCAGGCCGTGA
>Ga0123341_1000112_pt1 | contig 36073 bp, 31 predicted proteins | sample Turbeapinknodule_FD_89959 | JGI IMG/M metagenome (GOLD analysis project Ga0123341, IMG submission 89959) | Root nodule microbial communities of legume samples collected from Mexico - Turtle bean Mexico pink nodule | ecosystem: Host-associated > Plants > Roots > Nodule | place: Mexico: Nepantla...
ACATCCAGCGAGCGCTCCAGCCCTATGCGGATCTCATCCAGCCCAGCGATTCCGATCTTTCGGTCGCCATACCGAAACTTCTCGCCAGCAATCCCTCCATCATCATCATGGCCGATATCGGCCGTCTGCCGGAGGAGACCTACGAACCGCTGACACGCTGGATATCTAATGGCGGCATGCTGTTGCGTTTCGCCGGTCCGCGCATGGCCGCAGCCCCTGCGGACGATCCGCTGATCCCGGTCATCCTGCGCCAGGGAGAACGGGCGCTCGGCGGCACATTGTCCTGGAGCGAGCCGCAGTCGCTCGCCGAATTTCCGAGTTTAGGGCCTTTCGCCGGCATAGCGCGGCCCGCCGATGTGGTCGTCAAGCGGCAAGTGCTTGCCGAACCGACGCCCGATCTTGCCGAACGCACCTGGGCGAGCCTGGCTGACGGCACGCCGCTGGTGACGATGAAACAACTCGCATCCGGCCAGATCGTCCTGTTTCACGTCACGGCGGAAGCGACCTGGTCCGATCTGCCGATCTCAGGCACGTTCGTCGACATGCTGCGCCACCTCCTGCAGATATCGCGTTCAGGCGGCGTAACGTCGGAGGCCCGCGGCAATGCGCGTGTCTCCGAAACGCTGCCGCCATTCCGGATGCTGACGGCCAAGGGCACACTCGTCTCCGAGACGGGTTCGGCTCGGCCCCTCATTCCGCAGGCGGGAGCCGAACCGACGGCGAATTTCGACAACCCGCCCGGTCTCTATGGTTCGGAGGATGGTTTCACCTCGCTCAACGTACTGCCGGAGAATGCCGAACTGATGCCGCTCGACACAACGGGGACCAATGCCGTGCGCGAAGGCCTGATCGGCGGCGAAAGCTGGTCGGCAAAGCCCGCGCTTTTTCTGGTAGCTTTTCTGCTGCTTCTGGCCGACAGCCTGATCGTCCTCTTCATGAACGGCGCGTTCTCGCGCTCGCGCCCCGCTGTCAGCACCGCCGCGATGATCGCCATTGCGCTCAGTGCCGGCTTTCTGATGCAACCCGGTACGCTTCACGCCGACGACTCGAAGCCGGGTGACGACCTCATCCTTCAGAGGCTCGATAATACGCACCTCGCCTATGTCGTCACCGGTGAACAGGATGTCGACGATATATCCGAGCGCGGCCTCGAGGGCCTCACCCAGTTCCTGACCTTCCGCACGACGCTGGAACCGGCGCCGCCGGTGGGCATCGACCTCACCAAAGACGAGCTCGCCTTCTACCCGATCATCTACTGGCCGGTTTCGGCGACGGCGCCGATGCCGTCTTCGGCTGCGATCAGCCGCATCGACGCCTATATGCGCAACGGCGGCACCGTGCTTTTCGATACGCGCGATCAGATCAGCGCATTGGACAATGGCGGCAATGTCAGCGCCAACGGCGAGAGGCTGCAGCAAATCCTCGGCAATCTCGACATTCCGCCGCTGGAACCTGTGCCATCCGATCACGTGCTCACGAAATCTTTCTATCTTCTGTCGAGCTTTCCCGGTCGTTACACGGGCAGTCCACTGTGGATCGAGGCCCGGCAGGGCAGCCGCGAAGCGACCGAAAAATCGGCGGCGACGGCCGACGGTGTGTCACCGATCCTGATCACCGGCAATGATTTCGCCGGCGCTTGGGCAGTCGACAACAACGGCGTACCGATGCTGCCGACCGTGCCGTCCGATGAAGCGCAGCGCGAATATGCCTACCGTGCCGGCGTCAATATCATGATGTACATGCTGACCGGCAACTACAAGACCGACCAGGTCCATGTTCCCGACCTTCTCGAACGGTTAGGACAGTGAGATGACCTTCGACTTTTCGCCCTTCCTGCCTTGGCCGGTTCTGGCCGCACTGGCCACCGTCAGCGTCATCATCGCCGCCTTCGCGATCTGGCGCGGCATTCGCGGCGCCTGGATCAGAACGCTGGCGGCGCTCGCCATGCTGACCGCGCTTGCCAATCCGGTGCTGCTGCAGGAGGACCGGGATCAGCTGTCGACGATCGTCCCGGTTCTCGTCGACCGAAGCCAGAGCCAGCAGACGCCCGATCGCATCAAGATGACCGACGATGCGCTGGCCGCCCTGAAGGGACAGCTCGCCCGCTTCCCCCAGATCGAGCCTCGTTTCGTCGATGTCGAAGGCGACGTCAATTCCGACGTGCCGTCGACGCGCCTGTTCGACGCGCTGTCAGCCAACATCGCCGATGTCCCGCCTGCCCGTATCGGCGGCGCCATCATGCTGACCGACGGCGAAGTTCATGATGTTCCGGCCGCCAACCAGGCGCTCGGTTTCGACGCGCCGATCCATGGCCTCATCACTGGCAAGGCCAACGAATTCGATCGCCGCATCGAAGTCATCAAGGGGCCGCGCTTCGGCATCGTAAACGAGGAGCAGCAGGTCGTTCTGCGCGTCTTCGACGACGGCCCGAGCCCCGGCGGCACCGCCAATGTCACGGTGAAACTGAACGGTGACGAGATTGCTACTTTGCAGGCGACACCTGGCCAGGATACGCCCTTCTCCTTCAAGGTGCCGGCCGGCGGCAGCAACGTGCTGGAATTCTCCGTCGCAGCACTCCCCGGCGAGGTCACCACCGCCAACAATCGCGCCGTTCATGTCATCGACGGCATCCGTCAGAATCTTCGCGTCCTTCTCGTCTCCGGCGAGCCGCATGCCGGCGAGCGCGCCTGGCGCAACCTGCTGAAATCCGATGCCTCCGTCGATCTCGTTCACTTCACCATCCTGCGCCCGCCGGAAAAACAGGACGGCACGCCGATCAACGAGCTGTCGCTGATCGCCTTCCCGACGCGCGAACTCTTCGTCGACAAGATCAAGGATTTCGACCTCATCATCTTCGATCGCTACCAGCATCGCGGCGTGCTGCCGCTGCTCTATTACGATTACATCTCGCAATATGTCGAAAACGGCGGCGCGCTGCTGATCGCCGCCGGGCCTGAGCATGCTGGCCCCGATTCGATTGCAATAACGCCGCTTTCCACGGTCCTGCCGGCAACGCCCACCGGCGAGATGATCGAGAAGGCCTTCTATCCTCGCCTTTCCGAGGAAGGCCGCAAGCATCCCGTCACACGCGGCCTCGACGGTTCGGCTGAGGAACCGCCGCATTGGGGACGCTGGTTCCGCAGCGTCGACGTCGACCGGCCGCAGGGCGAGACAATCATGCTCGGCGCCGACAACCACCCGCTGCTGGTGCTGAACCGCGCCGGCCAGGGCCGTGTCGCCATGCTGCTTTCCGACCAGGGCTGGCTCTGGGCGCGCGGTTTCGAAGGCGGCGGCCCGAATGTCTCGCTCTACCGCCGCATCGCCCATTGGCTGATGAAGGAGCCGGCGCTCGAGGAAGAAGCGCTGACGGCGCGCGCCTCTGGCAGGACACTTGAAGTCACGCGCCAGACGATCGGCGACAATCCCGGCAACGCCACGGTGCGTTACCCCTCCGGCAAGACCGAAACCCTGCCGCTCACCCAATCCGAACCCGGGCTCTACAAGGCCGAAAAGCGGATGGACGAGATCGGCCTATTCGAAATCCGCAACGGCAAACTGTCGACGCTGGTCCATATCGGCGCCGTCGACGCACCGGAATTCAAGGCGATGATCTCGACGACGGATGTGCTGAAGCCTGTCGCCGACAGAAGCAAGGGTCTCGTCACCCGCGTCGCCAACGCAAACGGCAGGATCAACGTGCCGCCGATCCTGCCTGTGCGCGGCCAGGTCCGCGTCGCCGACAACGATCGCATGATGATCCGCATGACCAGCGAGACGGTCTTGAAGGGCATCAACACGCTGCCGCTCTTTGCCGGTTTTGCCGGCGTCGGCATCCTGCTGCTTGCCTTCGGAACCATGTGGTGGCGCGAGGGGCGGTAATCTGATGCGGGAATTCGAGTTGACCGCCTCCCCCTCGCCGGAGGAATTGGCGGCGATCACCGATGCGCTCTCCGCCTTCAACAACAGCGATGTCGGCCCCTCGGATCGCCGGCCGCTTGCCGTTCTCATCCGCGATACCGACGGCAAGGTGACCGGCGGTCTTTCGGGCTATACCGCCTGGGGCTGGCTCTTTACCCAGATGCTCTACATTCCCGACACGTTGCGCGGCAGCGGTCTCGCCGGCAGAATCCTGGCAAAAGCGGAAGAAGAGGCCAAGGCCCGGGGCTGCCGCGGCGCCTGGATCGACACCTTCAGCCCGCAGGCTCTGCATGTCTACATCAATCAGGGTTATGAGGTTTTCGGGGAGCTTGAGGATTTCCCGGAAGGCCGCACACGCAGCTTCCTCCGGAAGAATCTTTAATCATCCCTGCCACGCGATCGTGCCGGTCAGCCGTTCGTGCACGCCCTCGGCAATTGGTACGACGAGGACGCGGCCGGGATCGACGGGGCCTGGAAAGGCAAGCGCGTTATAGGCGACTTTCTCGAAGCCGAGTGGGCCGTAATAGGGCGGATCGCCGACCAGGATGACGGCTTCCGAGCCTTTGCGTCTAGCCGCCTCCACCGCAATCCGCACCAGTTCGCGACCGATGCCCTGGTTCTTATGGGAAGGACGCACGGCGAGCGGGCCGAGCAGATGACCCTTCACGCTGCCGGCCAACACCGGCGTCATCCGCACGGAAGCGATCGTCTCGCCATTATCGGTGCAGATGAAGGAGAGCGACAGGTCATGCGGCCCCTGCTCGCGGATGCGCGCAGCCGCCCGCGTGAAGCGGCCGGGACCGAAGGCTTCTTCGTTGATGTGTTCGATGGCGGCGTCATGAGACGCGTCTTCTGTAAGGTAGACGAGATCGTGCTTGTACATGATGACAGAAACCGGGTGGACAAATTGATGGTTCTCGAACACGCCTTGGGCGTTCGGGAGCATCAGCGTCGTCGCGGGTTTCTGGAAATGAACATCAGGCAAGGATCCTAAAATCGTGAAAAGGCGGATAGCAGGAAAAATTTCCGCAGTCCAACGCAAAATGCAAGGGACGGCACTCGAAACTATGCAGTGCTCGAACGGCGTGACACACTGTTCAACCTTTACCGCCTGCAAAGCCCCGCTATCTCAGCTAAGTCAGGCCCCGACACGCAACCAAAGGAAATGAAGATCATGGGAATGCTGGTGGACGGCGTCTGGCATGATGTCTGGTACGACACGAAGGAGAGCAAGGGCCAGTTCAAGCGGCAGCCCTCGCAGTTCCGCAACTGGGTGACGTCGGACGGTCAAGCCGGCCCATCCGGCAGCGGCGGCTTCAAGGCCGAAGCCGGGCGATATCATCTCTATGTCTCACTTGCCTGCCCCTGGGCGCATCGTACGCTGATCTTCCGCAAGCTGAAGAAGCTGGAGGATCTGATCTCGGTCTCGGTCGTCGACCCGCTGATGCTCGATAACGGCTGGGAGTTCAAAGTCGGCGACGGCGCCACCGGAGACCAGCTTTACGGTTCAGCCACGCTCTGGCAGATCTATGCGAAGGCCGATCCGCATTACTCCGGCCGCGTCACCGTTCCCGTCCTTTGGGACAAAAGGACCGGCACGATCGTCAGCAACGAATCCGCCGAGATCATCCGCATGTTCAACAGCGCCTTCGACGGGCTGACCGGCGCGAGGACCGATTTTTATCCCGAGGATCTCCGCGCCGAAATCGACGCGCTAAACGCCACCGTCTACGACACCGTCAACAACGGCGTCTACAAGGCGGGCTTCGCCACCACCCAGGAAGCCTATGAGGAAAATGTCGGCAAGCTGTTCGAAACCCTCGATAGGCTCGACGAACGCTTGGGCAAGGGCCGCTATCTCTTCGGCAACCGTCAGACCGAAGCCGACTGGCGCCTGTTCACGACGCTGGTGCGCTTCGACCCCGTCTATGTCGGCCATTTCAAATGCAACATCCGACGGATCGCCGATTATCGCAACCTGCCCGGTTACTTGAGAGATCTCTACCAGACGGCGGGCATTGCCGAGACGGTGAACCTGACGCACATCAAGCACCACTATTACCGCAGCCACAAGACGATCAATCCGACCGGCATCGTCCCCGTCGGCCCGGCGCTCGATCTCGACAGCCCGCACGGTCGCGCTACAGCGCCGCGCGTCTTTTTAGACGCGCAAAGGACGCTGTAGAACTTTAAATTGCTGCATAATTTACTCTTAAATCGATTCCGATTTAAGAAATTATGCAGCGGCTTGCCGCGGCTTGAGACTTGCCTCTCACCAGCGGTGATCGGGCTCCTGCTCGCCCCGAAGCTCGGCGAGGCGGCGATGCGTCGCCTCGGTCGTGCCTTCGGGCAGGCTGTCGAGCGAGAAGAAGCCGCTGTCGGAGATCTCCCAGTCGGGTGGGCGCGGCGCGGTCTGCTCGACGCTCGCCCGGTAGAACACGACATGGTCGCGACGGGTGGTCGTGGTGTTGAAATAGACCTGGACCAACTGCGGTTTGCCGATGATCCTGAGGTTGCCCTCCTCGCGCAATTCCTTGGCGAGCGCTTCTTCGACCGTCTCGTTGCGCTCCAGCCCGCCGCCCGGCATATGCCAGCCGCCGACATAGCTGTGGCGCACCAGGAAAATTCGCCCCTCCGCATCGAAGCAGGCAGCCCTGACGCCCATCGTCATGCCGCGGGCGAAGGAGAAATAGACATGCAGAAGGCGCAGGGCCGTCCTGATGTGTAGGGGCCGCTTTTCTTTATCCACCATCGTTCCGTTTCAGACCTTCATCGCGCCGGATGTGTTTGATTTGTCAATAAGCTGGTCTATGTCTCGTAGCATGTTCAAGCTCGCGCATATTTCCGACGTCCACCTTGGGCCGTTGCCCCGTCTTTCCATCCAGGAGTTGTTTTCAAAACGTATAACGGGCTTTGTGAACTGGCATCGAAACCGACGCAAGCACCTTTTCGGCAGCACGCTGGATCTGCTGCTCGACGACATCCGCGCCCATCAGGCCGATCATCTGGCCGTCACCGGCGACCTTGTCAATCTGGCGAGCGGCATTGAGATCCGCGCCGCCGCCGCCTGGCTGCGCGAACTCGGCGACCCCGCCGACACCTCGGTCGTTCCCGGCAATCACGACGCCTATGTGCCCGGCGCCTACGAGAAGTCGATGCGCGCCTGGTACGATTATGTCCGCGGCGATCTCTCCCCGCCGCAATGGCAGGAGGATCGCCACATCTTCCCTTATCTGCGCATCCGCGACAAAGTCGCGATTGTCGGCTGCTCGACCGCGGTCGCCACGCCGCCCTTTGCAGCCTCCGGCTTCTTCGGCGCGCGCCAGGCCCGCGACACCGTCAATATGCTGCGCGCAGCCGGCGAAGCCGGTCTCTTCCGGGTCGTCATGATCCATCATCCGCCGATCCGCGGCGCCACCACCTTCTATAAGCGCATGATCGGCATTCGCCGCTTCGCCGCGGTGATTTCGACCGGCGGCGCCGAACTCGTGCTGCACGGCCACACCCACCTGAACACGCTGCATTGGCTGCGTGGCCAGGTGCAGCCGGTGCCCGTCGTCGGCATCGCTTCGGCTTCGCAGGGACCGGGCAGCATCAAGCCGCCCGCTGCCTACAACCTCTTCTCCATCGACGGTTCTCCCGGCGCCTGGGAACTCAGCGGCGAGCGTTTCAGCCTCAACAGATCAGGCGACGCAGTAATGCGGGAAAGCGCTGATATTTTCGTACGTTAGCATCGGTTCCGGACTCCTTTCCTCCAGCACTTGAACCGATCTGAGAGGAGGTCAGGCGATCGTCGCAACAATTGCTGTAGAGGCTGCTTACCCTACTTGGTATTTTTGGCGGTAAGCGTACAATCCGGCCCAACCGCATCGCCTCAGAACGGAGCCCGCCGATGACTTCTTCTTTCCGTCACCTGTCCAGACTTTCGCTCGCCGCCGGCTTTGCCTTCGGCATCGCCACGGCCGCTTTTGCGGTCGGCGGCGGTAATGATGACACCAATCCGCCGCCGAAGACCGAGACGACGAAGACCTGCACCGGAGGCAAGGTCTGGGACAAGGCCAAGAAGGAATGCGTCAATCCGAAGAAGAGCAGCTTCAACGACGACGATCTCTTTAAATTCGCACGGGAATTTGCCTATGCGGACCAATATGAGAACGCCATCACCGTGCTCAATCTCGCCCGCAATCAGAACGACCCGCGCATCCTGAATTATCTCGGCTACGCCAACCGCAAGGCCGGCCGCATGGAGCTCGGCATGTCCTACTACCGCAAGGCGCTGCAGGCGGATGAGAACTATATCCTCGCCCGCTCCTACATGGGCATGGCGCTGGTAGAACAGGGAGATATCCAGGGAGCCCGCGTCCAGCTCGTCGAAATCCGCGATCGCGGCGGCGAAGGCACATGGGCCTATCGCGCTCTGCTGCAAAGCTTGAATGGCTACAAGACATATTGACGCAAGTTTTGTGGCCCATAATACGAAAATCCCTTGAGAAAAGGGGATGAAGACAGCCGGATGCTTGCGAAGTGCAGGAGACTTGCTTCATAAAGCACATGCAGCGTCGGCGTCGATAAGGCCGGCTTCGCGCCCGAGGGCAAACCCTTCGTCCGCGAAACCATCGTGAATGCTTCTTGGATAGACAATGCGTCAACCCGCAACGACCATCGATCTCCGGCGTGATCTCGTCGGCCTTCTGCCCCGCCTTCGCCGCTTCGCGATCACGCTCGCGGGTGAGGCTGCCATGGCCGACGAACTCGTCCAGGCCGTCTGTCAGCGCGCCATCGCCAAGGGCCATCAATGGAGCGGAGAAGGCCGGCTGGAAAGCTGGATCTACACGCTTGCCCGCCAGCAATGGACCGAGGATAGCCGCAAGCGCAAGCCGAAGGCCTCCGTCCGCGGCAACGTCACCGATATCAGAGAGGCCGCCCGCGAACGCTCGGCTGCGGTCGATCCCGACGCAATCCATCGCATGATCGCGGAGATGCCGGACGGCATCTGCAGCATGTTCCTGCTTGTCGATGTCGAAGGCCACAGCTACCAGCAGGCGGCCGACATCATGGGCGTTCCGGTGGCAAATGTCGTTTCGCAGATCGCAACCGCCAGGCTGCATTTTGCCGGGCTTGCCGGCTCCCACCCGATCCACAGGTACTGAATTGCCCGATCTCAGGAAATTGCCGCTCGAAGCCCAACTCACCGCTCTGCTCGATGGCGAGGTCTCGCCCGAACAGCGCCACGAGCTGGAGCAGCGCCTGGCAGAGGACGAGAATGCGCGGCGGCTGCACGAGAAACTTCGACACGGCGCCGATTTCGGCCGCCGCCGCCTCGACGACATCCTGAAGGAGCCGGTGCCGCTTGCCCTCGTCCGCTCGATCAAGAGCACGCAGCCGCCGAAGACGCCGATCGCCCAGCGCGCCACGCGTCCGCCGGTGAAGCTGGCGCCGAGCGGCCCGCAGGCGCTGGCCGCCGCGCTTATTCTCTTCGCCGTCGGTTGCGGCATCGGCTATTTCGTCGGCATCAGCCCGGATGCCGATGAAATCGCCACCACGACCTCCGCCACGGCGCCTGCCAATACCAACGACTGGCTGGGCGACGTCACCGCCTATCAGCGCTTGCTGATCCGCCAGCCGCGGCATCTCGTCGAAGTGCCCGCCTCGCAGGCCGAGGAAATCTCCAGCTGGCTGACGACCGCGATCGGCGTGCCTTTCCGCGTGCCCGATCTCAGTGGCGAGTCCTGGACCTTCCAGGGCGCACGCGTCATCCTTGGCGACAGCCGCCCTGTCGGCCAGCTCGTCTATTCCAACGCCGACGGCGACGTCATCTCCATCTGCTTCCGCAAGGATGCGCAGCCACCGGAGACCGACGACTTCAAGGAAACCATCAAGGACGAGATCGGTCTCGTGACATGGCATAATGCCGGCACGTCCTACGTGCTTGCCGGCCCCTCCGCCGAAGCGACGCTAGGCCAGCTCGCCATGAAGATCGCTGCGGCGATCTGACGGCAGAGCATGGTTCCCTGCTCTGCTTTATTGATTTAAGGCACAAGCACGACCTTGCCCACCACTCTGCGTTCCTCGATGGCGCGATGTAACCCCGCCGCTTGATGCATCGGAAAGCGGCCGCCATCGATGACCTTGAGCCCAGATGGAGGAACACGGGCTGGTCGCCCGCCGAGTATTCGCCGAAGTACCAGCCCGCGTCGAATACAGCACGACTGAACTTGGCCTTGATCTCGAACCGGTGTTGCTGGCGCTTTGCCAATGGGGTCAGCGCCACGCCGAGGCGAGGAACGAAGCCGGCGAGATCGCCGACTGCATCGTCAGGCCGCGCCGCACCGACGCGATCGCGGCCTGAACCCTATCTGATCAGACTCTACCAGCCTTAACGTCGAGCACGCGGTTGGCGGCCGAGACGATCGCTTCCAGCGATGCCGCAACAATATTGGTGTTGACGCCGGCGCCAAAGAGCTTGCCGCCGGGATAGGAGGTCTCGACATAGGAGATCGCCGCTGCGTTCGAGCCGTGCTGCAGCGAATGCTCGGAATAATCCTCGACCGACATCTCGATGCCGAGATAGTGCGACAGTGCGTTGATGAAGCCGTCGATCGGACCGTTGCCGCGGCCTTCGATGCGCTTGATCTCACCATTGTCTGATATCTCGGCCGCAACGATCCGCTGACCCTTGCGCTCGGTGTCGGGATAGGTGTGGTGATCGACAAACCTCAGGCGTGCATCGGGCTGCGTCACATAGCGCTCGATGAAACGATCGTAGATCCGCCTCGAAGGAAGCTCCTTGCCCTCGACGTCGGTGATGCGCTGGATATCCTCGCGGAACTCGACCTGCAGGTTGCGCGGCAGGTTCAGCCCGTAATCCTGCTGCAGGATATAGGCGATGCCGCCCTTGCCGGACTGCGAGTTGATGCGGATGATCGCCTCGTAGGAACGGCCGACGTCGCGCGGGTCGATCGGCAGGTACGGCACTTCCCAGACGGGATGGTTGGCGACCTGCGCCGCCTTCATGCCCTTGTTGATCGCATCCTGATGTGAACCCGAGAAAGCCGTATAGACCAGTTCCCCGACGTAAGGGTGACGCTCGGAAATCGCCATCTGGTTGGAATATTCGAACACTTCCTTGATCCGCTCGATGTTCGAGCAGTCGATCTCGGGATCGACCCCTTGCGTGAACATGTTCAGCGCCATCGTCACCATGTCGACATTGCCGGTGCGCTCGCCATTGCCGAACAGCGTGCCTTCAACGCGGTCGGCACCTGCCAGCAAGGCCAGTTCGGCAGCGGCGATGCCGGTGCCGCGATCGTTATGCGGATGCAGCGAAATGATCAGGTTCTCGCGATTGTCGAGATTGCGGCACATCCACTCGATCTGGTCGGCATAGACGTTCGGCGTCGCCATCTCGACGGTGGACGGCAGGTTGATGATCAGCTTGTTGTCGGGCGTCGGCTTGACGACCTCGATGACGCCGTTGCAGATTTCCAGCGCCACTTCGAGCTCCGTGCCGGTAAAGCTCTCGGGCGAATATTCGAAGCGGTAGCCGCCGCCGGCTTTGACGGCCATGTCGGTAATCATCTTGGCGGCATCGACGGCGATCTGCTTGATGCCCTGCACATCCTTGGCGAAGACGACGCGGCGCTGCAGCTCACTGGTCGAGTTGTAGAAGTGCACGATCGGCCTGTTTGCGCCTTCCAGCGCTTCGAAGGTGCGTGTGATCAGCTCAGGCCGGCACTGCACCAGCACCTGCAGGGAGACGTCGGCGGGCACATTGCCCTCCTCCACGCACCAGCGGGCGAAATCGAAATCCGTCTGTGAAGCCGAGGGAAAGCCGATCTCGATTTCCTTGAAGCCCATCTCCAGCAGCAGCTGGAACATGCGCGCCTTGCGGTCGTGGCCCATCGGGTCGACCAGGGCCTGGTTGCCGTCGCGCAGGTCGACCGAGCACCAGACCGGCGCCTTGGTGATGATCTTTGTTGGCCAAGTGCGGTCTGGAATGTTTACCTGCGGATAGGGCCGGTATTTCACCGCGGCGTCGGGCATGCCCTTTGCAGGGCTCGTCGCGCTTTTGGAGGATTGCGTTTTCGCGTCCATGGTATCGTCTCCTCGTCCCGGCATTTGCCCCGCTCTTAGCCGATCACATCAGGCTTGGCGATAAACAAATGCGGACCTTTGTCGGTCGTTAGGTCAATTTTGAAAATGAGTCGCGAGGAGCGATGGCCGGGCGGGCTTTCGGCCGCCGGGCGCTCCTCAAAGGACCCGGCAACCGCGCGTAAGGCCGAGGAGAAGAAGCGAGGTCAGGGCGCGCGTATTGTCACGCAAGGCGATGCGGCCGCGTGCAATCGTGTTGGAAATCCTGGCGCCAGTGGTCTTCATGGCCGCGCTTATAACCTTGGGCGGCGGAACTGGCAAGCCCTTGCGGCACGGCAACCTCCATCACCGTGGCTGAGCCCGATCCTTCGACATCTTCACCAGCCGTGACAGCGCCAGCATCAGCCCACCGGCGATCAATCCCCAGAAGGCGCCTGATATGCCGCCGAAGGAGATGCCGGAGGCGGTGACGAGGAAGGTGATCGCCGCCGCCTCACGTGATTCCGGCGCCTGGAAGGCCGACATCGCCGACGACGAGAAGGCACCGACGAGCGCCAGTCCCGCCACCGCCTCGATCAGGATAGGAGGCGCCAAGGCGACGAAAGCCGTCACCACGCCGGCGAGCAAGCCGAGGATGATATAACCGACGCCGGCGATCAGTGACGCCCAGTAGCGCCGCTTGGGATCGGCATGGGCATCTTGGCCCGCGCACATTGCCGCTGTGATTGCCGCCAGATTGACGGCATGGCCGCCGAACGGCGCCGACAGCAGCGAGAAGAAGCCGGTGACCGCAAAAAGCGGGCCGGGCTTCGGATCATAGTGATTGACCTTCAGCACCGCGATACCGGGAATGTTCTGCGATGCCATGGTAACGATGAAGAGCGGCAGCGCGATCGACACGAGACCGGCAAGGTTGAACACCGGCCGGACGATTTCCGCCGTCGGCACCAGCGATTGTTCGAGCGACCTAAGCGCGCCGTCCGGGATATCGACACCGAAGGTGAGCACCAGCACGAAGGCCGCAAGTGCCGCCGGCACCGCCCAGAGGCGCTTGAAGGCGCCGACGACGATCCAGGCGCCGATGATCGGCAGGCCGAGGACGGGATTGAAACCGATTGCCTTCACCGGCGCGAAGCAGAGGCCGATCAGCACGCCGGAAAGCATCGCATTGGCAAGCGGCGCGGGAATGGCAGCAACCGCCCGGCCGAGCGGCTTGAACAGCCCCGCGACGATGATCAGCGCTGCACAGATCAGGAATGCCCCGACCGCAGCATTGAAACCGCCGTCGATCGCGCCGGTGCTTGCCAGCAATGCCGCCCCGGGCGTCGACCAGGCAATGCTGATTGGCAGCCGCGTCACGGCGCTCAGCACGATCGCGCAGACGCCCATGGAGATCGACAATGCCATCAGCCCGGACGCCGCCTGCGCATCTGTCGCACCGACCGCCTCGAGCCCGTGCAGCACGACGGCAAACGAGCTGGCGGAACCGACGAAGGCGGTCAGCAGCCCCATGAACAGGGCTTGGACGGAAAAATCTTTGAGCATGGCGGGACTCGGCGATCTGCGGGAATGGCGCATGGAGCATGATGGTTGCCGCTGGCGCAAGCCCGAACTCAGCTCTTTCCGTTCAGCACCCGCGTCTTCCTATCCGTCAGGCTCTCCATGCCGGCCAAGACCGGCAGAAACAAAACGCCCTCGCCTGATGTTGCAGGCGAGGGCGTTCAAAAGCTTCAAATGAAAAACTCAGATATCGGCCTGTGACGTCACGATCCGCGAGACGAGACCGTAGTCCTTCGCCTCTTCGGCCGACAGCCAGTAGTCGCGATCCGTATCCCTGGCGATCTTGTCGAGCGGCTGGCCGGTGGCCTCCGCCATGATCTTGTTCAGGCGCTCGTTCATCTTGATGATCTCGCGTGCCTGGATCTCGATATCGGATGCCATGCCGCGGGTGCCGCCCGAGGGTTGGTGCAGCAGGAAGCGGGTGTTCGGCAGGCACAGGCGCCGCTCCTTCGGGGCGGCGACATAGATCAGCGCGCCGGCGGAGGCGACCCAGCCCGTGCCGATCATCCAGACCTTCGGCTTGATGAACTTGATCATGTCATGGATGGAATCGCCGGATTCGACGTGGCCGCCGGGCGAATTCACATAGATGCGGATATCTTCGTCGCCGGCCGCGGCAAGCGCCACAAGCTGCGAGCAGACCTTCTGCGCCAATTCCTGATTGATCGGTCCGTAGATGAAGATCGAACGCGACTTGAAAAGATTCGCCTCCGTTTCCTTGCCGAGCGGCAGTTCCTTCGTCTTGTCGTCCTGGTCTTCGTCGTTCATTCGAACCTCTTGGAGATGAATTCGGCTTCCCCGCACATAGTGCGACTCAATGCCTAAAACAATGCGGGAAAAACACAAGGCACCGAAGCGATGGAGATATCCTTAAGAAGCCGCGCGCCGTTCTGCAAGCCTTACTGAAATGTAACGGTGAAAGGCTTTGAAAAGCCTGAATCGGTTCCTACCTCAACCTTACGCAGCGATAGCTGCAGCGAAAAACCATGGAGCGCTTTACGCGTCCGGTCGGATACGAGAGCGCTCCGGACCAACAGGAGGCAGAACATGTCACCCGAAGAACGCCAATTGCTGACCGCCCTCTTCGACCGCGTGCGCACAGCAGCGGCGCAGCCGCGCGACCGCGACGCCGAGGCCCTGATCGACCAGGCGACGCGCGAACAGCCCTCCGCCACCTATTATCTCGCCCAGGCCGTCATCGTGCAGGAAAAGGGGCTGGAAGCGGCCGCCAACCATATCAAGGAACTCGAAGAGCATGTCCGCCAGCTGGAAGCCGGGGCGAGCGATCACCGCCAGGCCGAACAAGGCGGCGGCTTCCTGAGCTCGATCTTCGGCAACACCCAGACGCAGCAGCCGGCACCGGTTCCCTCCAATCCCGGTCCCTGGGGTCAGCAATCGCGCTCCTATGAGGATTCCCGCGGCTACGACCGCGATGGCCGGCAACAGCAGCAGCAGCCGACCGGTCCCTGGAACCAGCAGGCCGGTGCGCCATCAGCCGGCGGCAGTTTCCTGCGCGGCGCGCTCGGCACGGCCGCCGGCGTTGCCGGCGGCATGCTGCTTGCCAATTCACTGAGCGGCATTTTCGGCAATCACATGTCCTCGCTCGGCTGGGGCTCGCCTTTCGGCGCCAACCCCTTCGGCAATGCCAGCGCGCCCACCGAGGAAACCATCATCAACAATTATTACGGCAATGACGACGCCCGCCAGGCCTCGGATATTGCCGGCAATGACAATGACGACAATGTGCAGCAGGCCGATTATGACGACGGCGACGATTATAGCGATGACTCGTCCGGCGACGTTACGGATGTTTGACGGGCAGAAATTGGCGGTTGATTTTACACCGCCGCACCGTATCCCGGCCCTTCGCTCTAGCTCAGGGCGTTCGCTGCTGCAATCGATTCACTGGCGCCTTTGGCGGCGCCGCAGCTTACCCACGTCCGCGATAGGTGGCGACGCCCTGATCCGGCAGCCATACACCTTCCGGCGGTTTGCCAGTCTGCCAGAACACGTCGATCGGAATACCACCGCGCGGATACCAGTAAGCGCCGATCCTCAACCATTTGGGATTGAGCAGCTCGACGATGCGCTTGGCGATATAGATCGAGCAGTCCTCGTGGAAAGCGCCGTGGTTGCGGAAGGAATGCAGGAAGAGCTTCAGCGACTTCGATTCCACCAGCCATTCGCCCGGAATGTAATCAATGACGATATGGGCGAAATCCGGCTGCCCGGTCATCGGGCAGAGCGAGGTGAATTCCGGCGCGGTGAAGCGTACGACGTAATCGGTGCCGGCATGATTGGACGGCACTTTTTCAAGCACCGCCGCCTCCGGCGATTGCGCGGTTTCGGTTTGCTGACCCAGCATCGACAGGCTGGAAACATCGGTATTCGGCATCATGCCTCCTTGACGACTTTGACGCGGATGCCATGGGCCTTTTCGCCCTCCGGCTCCACGTGAATGGCTATTTTAGCGCCCTCGTGCGCCGCACTGATGGCATCCTCAAGGCGGTCGCATATATCATGCGCCTGCCGCACCGACATAGTGCCGGGCACGACCATGTGAAAATCGATGAAGGTGACGGTGCCCGCCCGCCTTGTTTTCAGGTCATGCACGCCGATCGAGCCCGCCGCATGGGTGGCGATCGCTTGCTTGATCGCCTCTTCGTCGAGCGGATCCACCGCCTGATCCATCAGCCCGCCGATCGATTGCGAGATCACTTTCCAGCCCTGATAGAGGATGTTGACGGCGACGAGAATGGCGAGCACCGGGTCGAAGATCGCATAACCCGTCGCCAGCGCCAGCAACAGGCCGACGAGCACGCCGGCGGAGGTCACCACGTCGGACAAGATATGCTGCCCGTCGGCTGCGAGCGCCGCCGAGCGGTATTTACGCCCGGTCCGGATCAACAGCCGCGCCCAGACCGCATTGATGACACCGGCCGCCAAATTGATCGCGAGGCCGAGCACCGGCGCATCGAGCATGCGCGGTGCTGCGAGATACCCCACCGCCTCGTTGACGATCAGCAGCGCGGCGACCACGATCAGCACGCCCTCGGTGACCGCGGACAGATATTCTGCCTTGTGATGGCCGAAAGGATGGTCGTGATCGGCCGGTTTCTGCGCGTAGCGGATGACGAAAAAGGCGATGAAGGCGGCCACGACGTTAACGGTCGATTCGAGCCCATCCGACAACAGCGCCACCGACCCGGTAACCCACCAGGCCACCATCTTCAGTCCCATGACACCGAGCGACAGCGGAATGCCCCACATCGCCAGCTTGCGAACCGTAAGATCGCCGTTGTCGCTCATATCGTCCTCCTGCGGTTGCGAATGAATTGCAGGGTCCAAGCCATTGAAATGCAAAACCGCCCACGCGAATGTCGCGCAGGCGGTCCAGTTTGAGGGTGATATGAGCGATGATGCAGGATTTGTCAAAGAGAATGACACTTCCTTCACAGGTGTCTTCACGACTGTTGTCACCCACAACTGGAAAGCAGCGACGGTGAATGTTCGCGATCCCGCTGCGGCGCTCAGTGAGCCGGGTCTGAGAGGACAGGCTGCGGCCAGCGCAAAAGCGCGGCCTGCCCCGCCGGCGTCAAGGCGTAGATGCCCTTTTCTATGCGCTCGAACCATCCGTAGACGTTGTCGCGCAGGATCGGACCGGCCTTTAATGTAAGCGCCTTCATATCTCGAGGCCTTACGATTCCCCGATCGAGTGCCGAAGCGCAAAGCAGCGCCTGCTGACGATAGGCGGTCATGATCGGCGCCCGCGAGCCGCCGCCGACAGCCGGGTCGCCACGACGGCGCTGATGCTCATTGACAAGACGCGTGCGCCGCTTCGGGTTGGTGCGCGGCATCGGCGAGACGGAACTGACGATGACGCTGACCTCGCCGCCATCGGAGACGCCGAGCATGCCGATACCGAGCCGCCGGCAGAGGTCGCGAAAGCGCCTGTCGGCCTCCCGCCCGCGCCCCTTGGCCGAAACGCGCGCCGCGATCCAGACTTCATCGCTCATAGCGGCGCGGTCGACCGCCTGCAGAAGCAGTTCGAGGTTGAAGGAAAGTTTCAGTTCGCAGACCACCACGACCGGCGGCTCGCCCTCGCTCAAGCCGACGAGATCGCATGCGCCGACCTCGCCCTTCACGACATAGCCGGCCGCTTCCAGGAAGGTTTTGACCGGCAGGTAAAGCGACGTTTCCACAGTGAAAACGGCGCCTCAGGCAGCGTTAAGATCGGCAATCTCGCCATATCGGGCGAGCAGTCGCGGCGAGGACATGTCGCCGGTTTCCTCGTCGACGATCACGGCATAGGCCGCCACGCCGACAAACCGCTCAGCCATCGCCGAGGCGATCTTTTCAGCACTGACGGAATTCGACGCCTGGCGCATTTCGCCGGGCACAAGATTGCCGCGGTTTTTGCGGTAAAGGAAGCACGATGAACTTTTCAGCATTGGCCACGGCGATGGGTTCCGATTGATCGTTCCTGAAATGTTCTGATTTGGCGAACAAAGTCAACCTCGGAATGCCCGCTGCGCCCTTCCCGCAATCAGGAAGGGCGCAGCGGAATTACCGTCACGCAGCCTTCGTCTTAGCCTTGCGCGCCAGATGTGCCACGACATTTTCAATCATCCGCATGCCGGCATCGCCGCCGAGCGTCATGATCGATTCCGGATGGAACTGCACCGCGGCGATCGGCTCCTTGGCGTGCTCGATGCCCATGATCGTGCCGTCTTCGCTTTCCGCCGTGATGATGAACTCGCGCGGCAGCGTCGAAGGATCGGCGAAGATCGAGTGATAACGGCCGACGGTCACTTCCTTCGACAGGCCGGAGAAGACGATACCCGGCTCCAGCACCCGGATGCGCGAGGGCTTGCCGTGCATCGGCAGCGCCAGATGGCGCAGTTCCCCGCCATAGGCTTCGGCGAGCGCCTGCAGGCCGAGGCAGACACCGAAGATCGGCAGGTTGCGCGCCCGCGCCTTCTTGATCGTCGCCTTGCAGTCGAAATCCTTCGGCGTTCCCGGCCCGGGCGACAGCACGACCAGATCCGGGTTCAGCCGGTCGAAGATTTCCTCCGGCACAGGCGTGCGCACGGTCGAAACCGTCGCCCCCGTCTGGCGGAAATAATTGGCGAGCGTGTGAACGAAACTATCCTCATGGTCGACAAGCAGGATGCTGACGCCCTTGCCGACGGAAGCAACGTCGCGCTGCATTTTGCCGGAATTGCCCGTTTTGGCATCGCGGATAGCGGAAAGCATGGCAGAGGCCTTCAATTCTGTTTCGGCTTCTTCTTCTTCTGGAATGGAATCATTCAGCAGCGTCGCACCGGCGCGCACCTCGGCGATACCGTCCTTGATGCGCACTGTGCGCAGCGTCAGGCCAGTGTTCATGTCGCCGTTGAAGCCGACCATGCCGATTGCCCCACCATACCATGCACGCGGGCTTTTTTCACGGCTCTCGATGAAGCGCATCGCCCAGAGCTTCGGGGCGCCGGTGACGGTAACGGCCCAGGCGTGGCTCAGGAACCCGTCGAAGGCGTCCATGTCGTCGCGCAGCCTGCCCTCGATATGGTCGACCGTGTGGATCAGGCGCGAATACATCTCGATCTGCCGGCGGCCGATCACCTTGACGGAGCCAGGTTCGCAGACGCGGCTCTTGTCGTTGCGGTCGACATCCGAGCACATGGTCAGCTCGGATTCGTCCTTCTTCGAATTCAAAAGCTTGAGGATCTGCTCGCTGTCGGCGATCGGGTCGTCACCACGCTTGATCGTGCCGGAGATCGGGCATGTCTCGATCCGCCGACCGGAAACGCGCACGAACATTTCGGGCGAGGCGCCGACCAGATATTCCTGGTGGCCGAGATTGATGAAGAAGGAATAGGGTGACGGATTGATCGCCTTCAGCCGCTTGGAGATGTCGGAAGGCTTGCTTTCGCAGCGCTCCATGAATTTCTGCCCGGGCACGACTTCGAAGAGGTCGCCCTTGCGGAAGCTTTCCTTCGCCTTGACGACCAAATCGGCATATTCGCCCGGCCGGTGATCGCTCTTCGGTGGAATGGCATCCGTGTGCTTGAAAGGCTCGGGCGCGATGTCTTGCGCCTTGCCCTCGGTCGTCACGCCGCCCTTTTCGAAATCGTAACGGTCGATCCAGGCCTTGGCGGCATAATTGTCGACGACCAGGATCTCGTCCGGCAGGTAGAGCACCATGTCGCGCTGGTCGGACGGCCGCGTCAGCTTCAGATCGATCGCGTCGAACTGGAAGGCGATGTCGTAGCCGAAAGCGCCGTAAAGCCCGAGGCTCGCATCCGCCTGCGAATAGAAGAGGTCGGCCACGGCGCGCAGTACGGTAAAAACCGTCGGCATCTTCGAGCGCTCTTCCTCGGTGAATACCCGGTCCGGCTTCTTGACCGAAAGGTCGAGGCGGCGGGCGGAGGAAGCGCCGAGCACGAGTTCGGACACAGTCTTCAGCCGCTCGGCCACGAAGCCGAGGAGCACCTCGCCGCGTTCGTTATAGGCTTCGATCCAGACGTCGCGCCCGAAGGAGGAGATGCCGAGCGGCGGATCGACGACGGCGGTATCCCAGCGCGTATAACGGCCCGGATATTCGTAGTTCGACGAGAACACCGCGCCGCGGCGTTCGTCGAGCTTGTCGATATAGGAAGAGACCGCATCGCCGTAGGGGATTGCCCGCCGCTGCCGCGTGACGGATATACCGCCTTTGGTCTCGTAGATTTCCGCACCATCATCCCGCAGGATCGTTACCATTGTTCCACTCCGTTATCGGGGCCCGGACGACAGGCGGCGATAAAATAAAAAAGCCGCCTCGAAGTTTCGGGCGGCTCACTCGTCGTCGTCTTTGGACACGATTGGTCGAGGCCGCCTTAGCGAGCCCACCACCAAACAGCAATGTTCAAGGACTTGATCATGGGAAAAATAGTTAGCCTGAGATCAGGCATTGCGCAAGAGGCGATCGCGGGAATGAAAAAGGGCGGCCCGAAAGCCGCCCCTCCCCAGCCTTGAAGGCATGATCGGTAATCAGAACGTCTTGGAGAGCGAGACCTTGAAGGTGCGGCCAGGTTCGGAATACCAATCGCGCGGCTGCGACGCCGTCGCCGAGCTGAGATTGACCTCGCGCACGGCAAGCGCGTTGAAATATTCCTGGTCGAAGATGTTGTAGACGCCAGCCTGCACGCGCAGGCCCGGCAACTGTTCCGGCGTCCACCAGCCGGTGAGGTCGACGATCGCATAGCCGGGCGCATCGAAGGTCGTATCGGCGGTCGAGCCGACGGTGTTGAGATGGTCGGTGAGCATCCCGGCCGAAAGCGTCGAGGAAAGATCGAAGCCGAAGGTCTCATTGCTCCAGCCGCCGCCGACAATCGCCTTGAAGGGTGCGACCGAGCGCAGACGCTGGGTGGTTTCTTCATTCCGGCCATAGGCATAGGCAAGCGAAGCATGCAGATTGATGCCGTTGTCGAAGGTCTTGGCGGCGCTGGCTTCGATACCCGAGATCACGGCTGACGACACGTTCGTGTAATTGAACTGCGTGAAGCCGGTGGCGTCTCTGGTTGTCACAGTCTCGATAAAGTTCTGATAGCGGGTGTGGAACGCTGCGACCCGGCCGGTGAAATCGCCCGTGTCGAAATTGGCGCCGATTTCGACACCGCGGCCGATTTCCGGTTCCAGGTTAGGATTGCCGAGCTGAGCGTAGCGGCCCGTGGGGTTGTAGAAGCGGCTGTAGAGTTCGTCCACCGTGGGGGCACGGAAGCCGACGGCCAGCTGCGCGTAGAGCTGAACATCGGGCGTCAGGTCGTATGTCGCAAGAATCTTCGGCGACATGCCGGCTTCCGTTCGCTCGCGCAGATCGCCGAAACGGGTAAGCCCGGTGTTGTTGGCGAAACCGCCGTCGGTCGACGGGTCGTAGTTGAACCAGTCGAAGCGGACGCCTGGCGTCAGCGTAAAGCCGGTATTGCCGATTTCAATCTTGGGTTCGACAATAAGCCCAAGGCTCTGGCTGTCCACATTGGGTACTTCCGCCTGGTTGTTCAGCGCCGGGCATGTTGTCGCCGTTGGGCAAAGTGCCCAGCTATACTGGCTCCAGCTCGTAACACCGATGTCGAGGCCAACGCGAACGGAATGGCTGAGACCGGAATATTCGAAGTCCTTCGTCGCGGTGCCGGTGAAGCCCCAGGTTTGGCTTTCGATCTCGTTGTTGCGGCCATAGGCCACATTGGCGGTCGTACGGCCTCTGCTGCCGGCTTCCTTCTTCAAGTCCAGCCAATAAAGCGTGGCGCGCGCGCTGCTGAAGAACGCGTCGGAAGATTGTGCCTCATAATCGTAATCGAGAGAAACGCGGTCGCGGTCGCGCCGTTCGCGGCCGTCATAATTGTCGATCATGAAGTTGCGGGCCGCAGTACCCCCCTGGAGTTCGCGCAGGTCGGTCGTAAGATCGCGGCGGAAGCGTTCCGCCGTCATGCCGATGCGATGGCCGCCTTCCAGATCCTGGCGCAGTTTGAAGAGCAGGTTATTCTGATCGAAATCAGCCGGATCCGCCTCGGTGCGAAGGGCGCCATAGCTGCCATTGTCGCCCAAATTGTCGCGTTCATGGCCCTTGCGGTAGCCGCCCTGAAACAGGATCGACGTGTTGCCGATCTTCTTGGCAGCGGCGGCCGAGCCGGAAAGGCTGCGGTCTTCGCTATCATAGGTCGACTTGACGATCGCACCCCAGTCGCGGCCTTCTGGAATGAGATCTTCCGGCTCCAGCGTGTTGAGAACGATGGCGCCGCCGAGCATGCCGGAACCGCCCTTGCTCGAATCCGCGCCGCGCACGATATCGAGCGAGGACAGTGAATCGAAATCGAAGGTATCGCCGCCGCCATTGGCGTTGGCCGGCGCAAAGGCACCCTGGCGCGCGCTGTTCGAAATATAGGGGATCGGAATGCCGTCGATCGTGGTCAGGATGCGAGCGCCGGAAAGGCCGCGCAGGTTGAAGCCAGAATCGGCGCGCGAATAGTTCACGCCTGCATCGACGCTGCGGCCGATATCGTCATAGCTGGTGACCTGTTTTTCTTCCAGCTGTTTGCTGGTGATCTCGGTCGCAAGCGGCGTGTCGGCGACGCTGCCCGGCGCCACGCGTTTGCCCTTGACGACTATCTTTTGCAGGACGGTGCCGTCCGCGCTGGCCTGCGGCGCCGTTGCCGGAGTGCTTTGCGCTAGAGATTGCGAAACAGGAAGAACAACTGTGGCTGCCGTGCAGACCAGGAGAACCGAGCGCCAATGCCGGACGATCATAACCTACCCTCTCATGATGATTACCGGGCTGGCTGGTCGTGGCGCGTCGAACGCTCGAGGGGCTGGCTGGGCTTTGCGGATGAAGGCGCAGAATTCCGCCTTCTTTCCGCCGCATAAAAAACATGAGGATTTATGTCAAGATAAAGCGGTAGTTTATGTTGAATATTAAATTTAAGTTTTAACGATCTTTCCGGACGTTGCGCAATTGCAACGAAAACCGCCACGATGCGTTATATCTTCCGTTATCGATATGACGGAACCGGATGCGTTGGGAAAATTTTCGATACTGGCGATCCTCACCGCTACCGCCTTTCTTGCCGGCGCCCGCCTCCCCCCGCACGGCCCGTTACCCCAACCTCGACCAGATGCTGGGGAGATGACAGCTCCCGCCCCGCTCCCCGATAAGACTGAACTGCCTGCACCGGATGATGTGCCCGCGCCTCAGCCAAAGCCTAATGTGCCAAAGCCTGGCGTGAAGGAGGAGCCGGAAGCGCCGGCGCCGGACCAGCCGTCGGCGCAACCGACCGAACCGGCAAAGCCCGAAACGGTAAAGCCCTCGCCGGCGGAACCGATGCAGGGCCCGCCGCTCCCGCCGGGCAAAGGCCCGCAGACGCCGGAGGAAGACAATATGCCACCCGCCGAGCAGACGCTCGAAGAGCAGCATCTGACGATCGAACCGGAAAGCGATCCCGAGCACGCCGAATGCACCGCTGCGCTCAAGGCCTTGGGCGTCGTCTTCAAGGACGCTCCGCGCATCGACGACGGCAATGGCTGCGGTATCGACAAGCCGATCATCGTTTCCGAAGCGCTGCCCGGCATCAGGCTAAAGCCGGAGGCGACGGTCCGCTGCCCGGCAGCCCTTGCCCTTGCCCGCTGGGTGAAGGAGAGCGTTATTCCGGCAGCCTCTGCCGCCCTGCCGGAACAGGGCCGCCTCATGACAGTCAACCAGGCAACGTCCTATATGTGCCGCCTGCGCAACGGCGCCGGAACGGGCAAGATCTCCGAACATGCCCGCGGCAATGCTATCGACATTGCAAGCTTCCATTTCGAGAAAGGCGAAGATGTCACCGTCCGCTCCCGCCGCGAGGACGCGACGCTGACCGGCGCCTTCCAACGCACCGTCAGCGCCGCCGGCTGCCTCTATTTCACCACCGTCCTCGACCCCGAAAGCGACGCCGCCCACGAGACCCATTTCCATCTCGACGTGATCGAGAGGAAAGGCGGCTATCGCTATTGTCACTAATCATTTAACGCGCTTGCGATTCTAGCTTGAATCAAGCCGTAAAATACCCAAATCGAAGCTGTGAAACGCGAGGGGAAGGCCGCTAACGGATGAAAACGATCGCAGGCTACCTGATCGTCTATCTGTTTTTCCTCGGTATCGGCTATCTCGTCACCGGCGAACCGTATTGGTTCGCCTGTCTGGCTGTGTTTCTCTTCGGCCTGGAGCGGCTCTTCATCTGGCTGTTCGTCGACCCGGACTATGGAAAGCGCCGCGATCGTGTGACCCGGCACTCCGGCAAGCTGTCCCCCGATCAGAACAACCCTTCGATATAACCTTGGTCATTCAGGAAAATCCGTTCCGCCGAGGGCGATTTCGGCAGGCCGGGCATTGTCATGATCTCGCCGGTGATGGCGACGACGAAGCCGGCGCCGGCTGAAAGCCGCACCTCCCGCACAGAGACGATATGCCCTTCCGGGGCGCCGCGCAGGTTCGGGTCGGTGGAGAAAGAATATTGCGTCTTCGCCATGCAGACCGGCAGCTTGCCGTAACCTTGCTCCTCCCATGTCTGCAGCTGGTCGCGCACAGCCTTGTCGGCCGTCACCTCGCCGGCATGGTAGATCTTCGAGGCGACGATCTCGATCTTCTCGAACAACGAAATGTCGTCGCCATAGAGCGGCTGGAATTTCGCCTGTCCTGACTCGGCCAGTTCCACCACCTTGTGCGCCAGTTCCTCGATACCGGCCGAACCCAGCGCCCAATGGCGGCAAAGGATCGCCTCGGCGCCGAGCCGCGAGACGAATTCCTTGACGGCCGCGACCTCGGCCTCGGTATCCGAGACGAAATGATTGATCGCCACGACGACCGGCACGCCGAAACGACGGACATTCGCCACATGCCGGCCGAGATTGGCGCAGCCCTTCTTCAGTGCGACGACATCCTCCGTGCCGAGATCCTCCTTTTTCACCCCGCCGTTCATCTTCAGCGCCCTGACGGTCGCGACGATGACCGCCGCGTCCGGCTTCAGTCCGGCCTTGCGGCATTTGATGTCAAAAAATTTCTCGGCGCCGAGATCGGCCCCGAAGCCCGCTTCCGTCACCACATAGTCGCCGAGCTTCAGCGCCGTCTTCGTCGCCGTCACCGAATTGCAGCCATGGGCGATATTGGCGAAGGGCCCGCCATGCACGAAGGCGGGATTGTTCTCCAGCGTCTGCACCAGGTTCGGCTGCATCGCATCTTTGAGCAGCACCGCCATGGCGCCGTCGGCTTTCAGGTCGCGCGCATGCACCGGCGTCCTGTCGAAGCGATAGCCGATGATGATGTCGCCGAGCCGCCGCTCCAGGTCCTTGAGGTCGGTGGCGAGGCAAAGGATCGCCATCACTTCGGAGGCAACTGTGATGTCGAACCCGCCTTGGCGCGGAAAGCCGTTGGCGACGCCGCCGAGCGAGGAGACCATGCTTCTGAGCGCCCGGTCATTCATGTCCATCACCCGCCGCCAGGTGATGCGGCGGATATCGATATTCTCTTCGTTGCCCCAGTAAATGTGATTGTCGATTATCGCCGCCAGCAGATTGTGCGCTGAGGTGATCGCATGGAAATCGCCGGTGAAATGCAGGTTGATGTCTTCCATCGGCACGACCTGTGCATAACCACCGCCGGCCGCTCCGCCCTTGACGCCGAAGCAGGGGCCGAGCGAAGCCTCGCGGATGCAGACGATGGCTTTCTTGCCGATCCGATTCAGCCCGTCACCGAGGCCTACGGTCGTCGTCGTCTTGCCCTCGCCGGCCGGCGTTGGATTGATCGCGGTGACGAGGATCAGCTTGCCGTCCTTCTTGCCCGCTTGCCCGGCGATGAATTCGGCGCTGACCTTTGCCTTGTCGTGACCGTAGGGGACGAGCTGCTCGACCGGAATGCCGAGCTTCGCCCCGATTTCGAAGATCGGCATTTTGGCCGCAGCGCGCGCGATTTCGATATCGGATTTGATCGATGGCATGGATGTTCCCCGTCCCGGCCTTCCGCAGGGCGCGGAGGCGTTGCTCTGTCTTCATCGGGATAGCGAAATATCGGCGGGGTGTGAATAGCGCTGCGCCTTGCGGTCGCCACGCCGGATGTTTATGTGGCGATCAACGATCGCGGTTTTACAGGATGAAGACATGAAAGCACTGGAACTGATCATCGAGCGCATCATCCTGTCGAGCCGCTGGATCCTCGTCGCCTTCTATATCGGCCTGGTCGCGGCACTCGCCGTCTATGCCGTTTCCTTCGGCTACAAGCTCCTGAAGATCGCTTCCGACGTCTTCGCCCTCGACGAGGCGGAGATGATCCTTGCCATGCTTAGCCTGATCGATGCGGCCCTCGTCGCAAGCCTGATCGTCATGGTGATGATCTCGGGTTACGAGAATTTCGTCAGCCGCTTCGATGAGGCCAGTCAAGCCGACAACGAAGTCTCCTTTCTCGGCAAGCTCGATTCAGGCAGCCTGAAGATCAAGGTCGCCTCCTCGATCGTTGCCATCTCCTCCATCCACCTGCTGCAGGTCTTCCTCAACGCCGACAAATACGCGGACGGCAAGATCATGTGGCTGACACTGATGCACCTCGCCTTCGTCGCCTCCGCCGTCATGCTCGGCTTCCTGGAGAAGCTAATGAGCGCGACGTCGAAGAATGATTTGAAGGATAAGGCATAGAGGGACGACCAATTGGTTGTCACGTCGGTGAGTGGGCAGACCGGCTTTTAAGGCGTTCTTTCCGCATCAATTCGAGGCCGCAGCAGCAGGAACGATCGCTCCCTCAATCTTTCTCGGGCATCGAAGACTTTCCTTGGCATCGGGTCCACATAGGCGATCACCGGGTTCATCGCCATAAGGGATGATGCCATTGATGATGCCAAGATCGAGCGCCTGGGAACGAAGTATGGTCTTTCGCTCGATCGATGTCGCGAGCATCATCGTCTCGAATGTCTCGGCACTGGCGCCCATCTCGTCGAAATAGGCGAAGAACTTCGTATATTCAGCCGTGGTGGGCCTGACCAGGCCGATAGTGGAATATCCGATCATCCGGGGCGTTCCGCTCATCAAGACAAGAGTACAGGTCGAAAGGCAGTATCCACCCCCCGCAAAAACCTCGCCCTCGGTCGGTCCGCTTTTGGCGATGCTCGCCTTGCAACGCGGATCCAGCTTTGGACAATTCGGCAATTGGGTTCTGCCGATTGAGGTCTCCAGACCTGCAGCACGGATCATACGCCCCATAGCGAATGCCGCATCCATGTCTCCGCCGTTAGACTGAAGGACGACCGGCAGCTTTCGTTCGCCGAGCGTCTTCAAGAGCGCCTCGAGCCGAGCCGGTGTCTCCGGCGTGATGTCTCCATCGGCAGAAATCCACTGCGTGCATTCCTCCTGGCAATTGCCGTGGTACATCAGGAGAAAGTCCATCGGACCGGTTTTCGGCAGAGTCTCGCTTGTAACCATGGCCGATTTCTGCGGCGGCGCCGTGGATAAAGGCGTCGCCGCCGCCACGGGCGCTTCGGCCACCGGATGGCCGTGACAGACAGCCTCGGCCGCTGCATCCGGCGCGCAGAGCGGCATGCCGGGCCATTCATTGTAGGAAAGCATGTCGGTGATGAGACCTGTCCGAAGCGCCTCTGCGGACGATACGATGTTGATGTTGTCAGGCGTGGCGCTCATCATCAGGCCGATGACATCCTGGCTGACGCCCATTTCCTTCAGATAGGCCGTCAAGGCAGTGCTGGCCCTCTTTCCAAGTTTGGTGGAACTGCTCTGCCCCGCTGACTTGCGTCCAACCTCCTTGCGGGAGATTTCCTTCTTCTTGCCGTTCACGATCTTGTATTCGATGCGGTAGGAGACACGCACCTTGTTATAGATCGTCGTGATCTGGTGGACGCCGATCGCGGCCCATTGTGACGAAACACGCGACGTGCCGCCCGCCAACGCCAATGGACAGGCGGAAAAACAATATCCACCGGCCGAATAAGTGTCGCCGACCGAAGGGCCGTCCTTTGCAATAGCGGCTTCGCAGCGCGTATCCTCAACTGGGCACCCCTTCAGCAGCGTACCGCCCACTGCCGTCTCCAGCCCGGCCTTGCGGATCATCCTGCCCATCGCATAGGCAGCGTCGACGTCACCACCCTCCGAACGGAAAACGACAGGCAATTTACGGCCGCCGATCTTCTTGAGGACTTTTTTCAACTGAGCGGGCGTATCGGATGTTATGCGCCCCTCCGCCGATATCCATTCCGCACAGTTTTCCTCACAGAGGAAACTGCGCACGAGGATGAACTTCATGGGGGGCTGCGCTGCTTGTTTCTGTTCGGCAGCCTGCGCGATTGCCGTTCCCAATGGAAAGGTCAAAAGCAGAAAAACAAGTAATAAGCTGGAACATAAACACTTGATTAAAAAGGAAATTCCAAAGCGCACGATTAAATTGCCCCAACTTTATATGATATTACGCTTAGCAATTGAATTGAACGGCAGCAAGCCGGATTTCCAACTGTTGCCGCGCTCTTGTCTTGTTCGTCCATCACTACATGCGACCGGCTGCCGCAGTGCTTGCGCGTCGACTCCAGCATAAAGCTGGGCGCGAGTTCTCCTCGAACTCTACCCAAAGTGATTCTCTTGCTCGACTGTGCAAGGGCCATCGCTATGCGGCATGGGGGAAGTCAAAGATACCGTAACGCTATATCCGCAAGTCAAAACTCAACTAAAGCGCGATCACCTGTCAATTATTTTACACAATTCGAGTAAATCAGCTGACGCTAAGTCAATTGGGGCTAGCATCCGGCCGGCTTTCTGTGTTTGATAGCGTTAACATTGGGGCAGCCGGAGGCGTACAGATGTCTTATATGACCACCTCTGAAAGACAGTCATTGCTCTCGGCAGAGCTTGCCACTGCTCGAACGCGCAGCCTGTTTGCGCAAGCGCTCGGCCGGGTCTCCGCCGCTTTCGGATTGTCGCATGCGACCCTGATGCACGCTCCGTCCCCGGAAGACCTGCTGTTGAAGCCCCTGCTGATCGAAAGCTCGCTTCCGGCCGCCTACATCAAGGAGTTCGACCGCGCCCACATGATGCGCGGCTGTCCGTTCGGCTTACGGCTAAGGGAGTCCGCCGTCCCGCCGGCCTGGCACCTCAACGACGCCGCCAATGGTCAGGCCTTTCCCGCCGAACTGCGCGCCCTGATGCTGCGCCATGCCATTCCGGCAGGCGTTGCCATGCCGACCATTGCGGCCAATGGCCAGCGCCTGGTCTTCTGGTTCTGCGGCGAGCGCGCCGCACTGAGCCAGAGCGAGGTCAACGAACTGGCCATGATCATCCTGCATGCACTCGATGCATATAATGCAGTCAAACGGAATGAGGAATGCGCGCACAACGCGCTGTCGACCAGAGAACTAGAAGTTGTGCGCTGGACTGCCCAGGGCAAGACTTCGATCGAAATCGGCCAGATCCTGGCGCTCTCGGATCATACGGTGAACGCCTACATGACCAACGCGATCAAAAAGCTCGATTGCGTCAACCGCACCCAGTTGGTAGCCAAGGCAATTCGATTGAAGCTGATCAACTGAGGAATCGGAAGAGAGATGGCACGTCGTGCCGTGATCTGAGGGAATCGTTTCACCGCGTCGACAACCGGCTTGGCGGCTACAAGCTGGTGCGCAGCGTTGGCCGCTTTCGTGACGATGAAAGCGGCGGCGGCATCGTCGGCGTCACCTATGAGTTCGAGAAGCTGCGCGTCGTCGGCTTCGAGGACGATACGAGACCGCGCTGACTCCCGGAAATTTTAGCGGTCGAGCACAGAGCGGATCTCGACGAGGTTCGAGCGCACCCTGAGAATATAGAAGCCCATGGTGGCGAGATGGCTCGGCATGATCCAGCCGTCCTCACGCCCGTTAGAGATGATCGCCGGTTGGATTCGCAGCGCCGCTTGGAACTGCCGCATTGTGCTGCCCCAGACCGCTCCGAGATTGCGCTCCTGCACCACCTGCGAGAAATCCGCCTGCGCCGCGGCAAGGATGGCGTAATAGGCGTAGAGCTGGCCGTAGGCGAACCAGAACCGGTCGTCGGCGCGCGTATCGAACCAGCCGCGATTGTGGTTTTCCGAACGCTCGGCGAGCATGTCGGACGTGCCGCCGAGATCGTTGGCGATGCGGTCGATGAACTGCATCAGGTTATCGGCGCGGCCGTCGAAAATCACGTTACAGGCGGCAAGATCGGTGTTGAACTTGCGCAGACTGCCGATCGCCGAGCGGTAATAGGAGGGCGTTGGCGTTTTCGGCCCGAAGGGATTAAGGCCGAAATACCAGCTGTATTCATCGAACTGCAAGTTGCCGCGCGCGCTTTGCAGATCATTGTTGATACCCGAGGTGCCGCGCACGCGCCCGAGCGTATCGACAAGCTCCGCCGACGTCCGCCGGACCGCCTGATTGATGCCGCGCTGGAACGACGCCTTGTTGTCGAGGAAGGGCGTGTGATCCCAGTCGACGCCGAAGAAGCCCATCTTGTAGAGCAGCATGGAGGAAATCCATGCGTTCTGATTGACATTGAAATCGGTCAGATCGGCCGTGACGTCGACGATGGCCGAGCGCTGGCAAGTCTTGGCAGCCGTAGCGCTGCTGCCCGCGGCGACCGGCACTTCCTGGCCGGCGGCAACCTTGCGTTCGGAGAGCCTGTATTGATCGACGAAGGCGGTGTTGAAATTCGACCAGACCTGCGTCTGCCAGAAGAAATAGCCGTAGAGCACGACGAAGAGCGCCACGAACGCGATAACCGGCAACCGGATCATCCAGCTCCGACGCTGATACCAGCCGTGCGCGGCAAGGAAGGGCCAGAAGGCCCAGGCGAAAAACAGTCGGGCCGAGCGGCCGATCGTCTGGCCGATCAGCCTGAAAAAACCGGCAATCCGGTCAAGCATCGTCGTCTCCTGTCAGGCGAGGCGAACATCGGGACGTCGCCGCCCCGTTGCATCCACATATGCGCTCGGTAGGCCGAGCACAACATGAGCCTCGCGATTTTTACGACTGAAAGCAGCGCGAACCGGCGCCTGGCGGATCAGGACCGCAGGAACGGCAGGCTGAAGCGGAAGGCCCTGCGCGCCGTGTCGATCAGCGGCGCTCCCGATGCCTCCGGCAGCGGTTCGGCATAGGCCGGAAACCTGCCGGTGAATTCCAGATCGGCGCGGTTCTTGCGCCGCTCCAGATCCTGGGCGACCAGCATGCCCTTCTCGAACAGCCTGATCGGCGCGGCGATATCGGGAAAGAATTCCGGCTTGATCCGCATCTTCATGCCCGGCCGGTCGGTATCGACCTGCGCCTGGTAGATGATCAGCCGCTCCTCGACGTCGATCATTAGCTTGCGCAGCAGCACGTTGCAGGCGGCGATCCGGGCGTTCAGCGAATCGACAAAGGCCTGGAACAGGCCGATGAAGCGCTCGCGCCGCTGGCTGTCGTCGCGCATCTCGTGCTCCCCGGCGGAAATCCGCTCGGCCTCCGCCTTCAGCGCCCGCCGCTCAGTCTCCATCTGCTCCCAATGTGCCTTATTGCCGTAGACACCGATACGCCCCTGCGTCGTCAGCGCCTTGGCGTTGAGCTCCTTCATCTTGAGGCGGGCGAGATCGATGGAATCGACCAGCCGGCGCCGTTGCTCGACGATGTCGACGAGACCGCGTTCGGCAGCCCTGTGGCGTTCGATGATCGAAGCGCGCTGGCCGGCGATCAGCCTGGCAAGCGCATCCGATTTGGACAGAAGCTCGAGCAACCGTTCGATGACCGGGGCCTCGCGCACGCGTTCGGTATGCATGCGCCACATCCGCTGGCGCGACGTCCAGCCGGCCATCTTCTCGCGCAGCGTCAGCCCCCGGAAGCTGTCGAGATCGGCGGAAACCTCGGCCGTCAGCCGGTCGAGGGAAAAGACCAACTCGGCCTGCAGGGCGTCGAGTGCGGCAGCCTCGGCGATATACGCCTGGAAGCGAGCATTCTGCTCGAGGAAAACTTCGTCGGCCGACAGTGCTTCATCGCCGCTGAAGGCACTGATCGCCGCCACGCAATAGGCTCCGTCGGCCGCAACCCTCTCGGCAAGGCTGTCTGCAGTTTCGTACTGGCTGTCGAATGGCGGCGGTTTGCGCACCCGGCCTCTCCAGGGAATCTCGTGCTTCTCACGTTAAATCAATTTCAGCAAAAGTGCGAAGCGGTTTTCCGTCCGCGATTGCGTAAAATGGATCAGGTCGCCTGCGGCACCAAAGAAACAGGCGGTAGCGGCCTCCTCAGACCGGCTCGGCGATCCAGGCTCCGTTCATCGCTTCGTCCCAATGCCTGCGGCAGAGCGAGACATATTTCTCATTGCCGCCAACCTCGATCTGCGCGCCTTCGTGCAGCACTTTCCCTTCCGCGTCGAGTCGCACCACCATGGTCGCTTTGCGCCCGCAATGGCAGATCGTGCGCACCTCGCGCATTTCGTCGGCGATCGCCAACAGTTCCTGCGAAGCCGGAAATAATTTGCCCTGGAAATCGGTTCTCAGCCCATAGACCATCACGGGAATGCCGAGCCTGTCGACGACGCGGGCAAGCTGCCAGACATGGACAGGCGTCATGAAATGCGCCTCGTCGACGAAGACACAGGCAATCGGCGCCCCTTCCCCGCTCAGCGTCGAAATCAGCCGGAACAGGTCCTCATGTGGCTCGAAGGGAATGGCGCTCGCCTCCAGCCCGATCCGCGAGCCGATGATGCCGCGGCCGGTGCGCTCGTCGAAAGCGGCGATCAATTGCACCGTGCGCATGCCGCGCTCCTGGTAATTGTAGGAGGCCTGCAGCAGCATCGTCGACTTGCCGGCGTTCATCGTCGAGTAGTTGAAATAGAGTTTTGCCATCCGATCTCTCCTTGATCGGTTTATTGAAAGCTCACAACGGCAAAGGAAAGCCCCTGAAGGCGATAATCACAGGAATCCCAGCCCGACAATCGCGGGCGGCCTGAAAACAGGGTGCCGCAAAAAATCCGCCGACGTCGCAATCGCATGGGTCGATACGACGCAAACGCACTGAGGTCGCTTGTCAAACTCGGCTATTGGTGGTTGGCTTGGGAACTTAAAGACTGGGAGTCTAAAATGAAAACAACAAGCACGTTCAAACTCGTCACTGCAACTGCCGTCGCCGCCCTCTCCGTTGCGACCGCCGCCTTCGCCGCCGACCCCGACAGCTGCTCCACCGTCCATTTTTCCGATGTCGGCTGGACTGACATTACCGCCACCACCGCCACCGCATCCGTCGTCCTGAAGAGCATCGGCTATCAGACCGACGTCAAGGTTCTCTCGGTGCCGGTCACCTACACCTCGCTGAAGAACAAGGACATCGACATCTTCCTCGGCAACTGGATGCCGACGCAGGAAAAGGACGTCCGCCCATATATTGAGGACAAGTCGGTCGAATCCTTCGGCCCCAACCTGGTCGGCGCCAAGTATACGCTCGCCACCAACGCCAAGGGCGCCGAACTCGGGATCAAGGACTTCAAGGACATCGCCGCCCACAAGGACGATCTCGACGGCAAGATCTACGGCATCGAGCCGGGCAATGACGGCAACCGTCTCGTCATGGACCTGATCGAAAAGAACACCTTCGGCCTGAAGGAAATGGAAGTCGTCGAATCCTCAGAACAGGGCATGCTCGCTCAGGTCGCCCGCGCTGAGAAAGCCGGCAAGCCGGTTGTCTTCCTCGGCTGGGAACCGCACCCGATGAACACCAATTTCAAGCTGACCTACCTCACAGGTGGTGACGATGTCTTCGGTCCTGACTTCGGCGGCGCCAAAGTCTATACCAACGTTCGCGCTGGTTATCTCGACGAATGCCCGAATGTCGGCATGATGCTGAAGAACCTGAAGTTCTCCCTCGAGATGGAAAACCAGATCATGGGCAAGATCCTCGACGACGGCAAGGAGCCGGAAGCTGCCGCGACCGAATGGCTGAAGGCGAACCCTTCTGCGCTCGAGCCCTGGCTCGCCGGCGTCAAGACCCGCGACGGCAAGGGCGACGCGCTGGCGGCCTCCAAGACCGGCTTCGGCCTTTGATGGTCTGAACGGGGCGGCTCGCCGCCCCGTTTCATTTTTGTCCGATTGTTGATTTTTTCTGGATAGGCGCTCCCTTGAATTGGATCACCGAATTTAAAATTCCCATCGGCTCCTGGGCCAAAGCCTTCGTGGACTGGCTCACCTCGAACGGCGCGTGGTTCTTCGACCAGCTCGCCTCGCTGCTGTCGCACGTGATTGACGGGCTGCTCTTCGTGCTGCAGAAGCCTCACCCGCTGATCGTCATCGCCGCCATCGCCGCCATCGCCTTCTGGCTGCGCCGATCGATCGCGATCACCCTCTTCACCTGTCTGGGGCTGCTGCTCATCGTCAACCAGGGCTACTGGAAGGAAACGACGGAGACGCTCGCTCTCGTGCTCGCCTCCACTTTCGTCAGCATGGTGATCGGCATTCCGCTCGGGATTGCAGCGGCCCGCCGCGCCTGGGTCTATGCCGCCATGCGCCCGGCGCTCGATCTCATGCAGACCATCCCGACATTCGTCTATTTGATCCCGGCGCTGATCCTGTTCGGCCTCGGCATGGTGCCGGGCCTGATCGCAACCGTCATCTTCGCGATCCCTGCCCCCATCCGGCTGACGCGCCTCGGCATCATCTCGACGCCGCCATCCCTCGTCGAGGCCGCCGTGGCCTTCGGCGCTAGGCCGATGCAGGTGCTGCGCAAGGTCGAGCTTCCCTTTGCCATGCCACAGATTATGGCGGGCCTCACCCAGACCATCATGCTGTCGCTGTCGATGGTGGTCATCGCCGCCCTCGTCGGCGCCGACGGTCTCGGCGTGCCTGTCGTGCGCGCACTGAACACCGTCAATGTCGCGAAAGGCTTCGAAGCCGGTCTTTGTATCGTCATTCTGGCGATCATCCTCGACCGCATGTTCCGCACGGCGGGTGAAGGAGACGGTGCATGACCGCGGTAAGCTTCAAGGACGTCAGCATTATCTTCGGCAACAAGCCCGAAACCGCGCTTGCCATGGCCGACCAGGGCAAAACGCGCGACGAGATCGGTGCTGCGACCGGCCTGGTGCTCGGCGTCGCCAATGCCTCGCTGACGATCGAGGAGGGCGAGATCCTCGTGCTGATGGGGCTTTCCGGCTCCGGCAAGTCGACGCTGCTGCGCGCCGTCAACGCGCTCGCTCCTGTCGTGCGCGGCGATGTCGCGGTCTCGACCTCCACCGGGCCCGTCAACCCTTATAAATGCAATGCCAGGGCGCTGCGCGACCTGCGCACCCACACCGTCTCCATGGTGTTCCAGCAGTTCGCCCTGCTGCCGTGGCGCACCGTCGCCGAGAATGTCGGCTTCGGCCTCGAGCTCGCCGGCATGCCGGAGGCCGAACGCAAGGTGCGCATCGGCGAGCAGCTCGAACTCGTCAACCTGACGAAATGGGCCGACCGCAAGGTCAACGAACTCTCAGGCGGCATGCAGCAGCGCGTCGGGCTTGCCCGCGCCTTTGCCACCGGCGCCCCGATCCTGTTGATGGACGAGCCGTTCTCGGCACTCGATCCGTTGATCCGCACCCGCCTGCAGGACGAGCTCCTGGAATTCCAGCGGCGGCTGAAGAAGACCATCCTCTTCGTCAGCCACGATCTCGACGAAGCCTTCCGTATCGGCAACCGCATTGCCATCATGGAGGGCGGCCGCATCATCCAGTGCGGAACGCCGCATGACATCGTCAAGAATCCTGCCGACCAGTATGTCGCCGATTTCGTGCAGCATCTCAACCCGATCAGCATGCTGACGGCGGCCGACGTGATGCAGCCCGGCCTCGGTCAGACGGCCGCCGGCATGAGCGTCAGCGCCACGGCCCGCGCCGCGACCCCGCTCGTCGATATCCTCGACGTGCTTGCCCGCCAGCCGGGCAGCATCGGCATCGTGGAAAACGGCGCGGTGATCGGCACCATCACGGCCCAGGATATCGTCGCCGGCCT
>Ga0123341_1000114_pt1 | contig 35999 bp, 29 predicted proteins | sample Turbeapinknodule_FD_89959 | JGI IMG/M metagenome (GOLD analysis project Ga0123341, IMG submission 89959) | Root nodule microbial communities of legume samples collected from Mexico - Turtle bean Mexico pink nodule | ecosystem: Host-associated > Plants > Roots > Nodule | place: Mexico: Nepantla...
GGATCATGGATAATATACGAATATGATGTTTGATATTCTAGATTGGGGTTAATTGGAGGGCAAATATGTCAGTACAAGTAGTTTTTTCCCTAGAAAGCAAAGCAACCATTGGTTATGGTAGTCTCTTCTCTTTTGTTCCTTCTGTCCCTTCTCGTCTTTTTCCCAATAATGAAGTCCTTTTCCTAAATTGGGAAAGTATTTGGTCCCAATGAAATACACTTTAATTAAAATGTCAGACTATACCTTTTAATGTAATTTCTTAAAATCCATATTATAAAATATTTTGTTAACATTTAACAATTTAATATTAACTTCATTCAGTTTCAAATCAATATTAATATGTCACAGTATTACAGATAAATGAGTCGAGATGTTAATATTTTATTCTGGAAGGTTTTTTGTTTAATTACTCCAGTAAAACATGGCAAAGTTTAGCTTATTTTGTACGACAACAGTATCTATGTCTGACACTGTTTGTTTTCTAATATTATTTTGCTATGGTTTAGTTAAATAATAAGCAGTGCTATTGGTTAAAACAAAAAGGCAACATGTACCATCCAAATCTAAACTAGTTCCCACATCCTCTGGAACAAAGCATTTTCACAAGAGAAAAAACATGTGCATGTGTCCCTGAAAAATGGTTCCAAAACTTGGTGGCGGAGTGGATGATGGAGGGACTGGGCGTGGAACTAGGCCTATCTGAACATCACCCACCTTTTCAAACTGAAACCAAGCTTTGGGATTGACCCTTTTCACCTTGTTATGTTCAGGATTCTGTTTCTTCGTTTTGGAGTTTAGAGTCATGGTGTTTCTTGGTCTTGGATCTTCTATAAGTGTGATATTTCATATGGTCCAACCTTCTGTGTAGTGCAAATGGTATGGTACTGCCCCTTGCCTCTTCAAACTCACCGTTTTTTTCTTGTTACTCTTGGGTTGGATTACTTATTTATTGGGGTTAATAGATCAGGTGTTTCTGTGTCAATTCTAAACTCATTCTAATGCTTGAACTTCGCTTTTTGAACTTGTTGGATTCATATTGTTGTTTTTCATGGAACATGATTAAGTTTGCAAGTCCTTTCATTCAAGTAATGTTTTGTCCTTTTCCAACTAATAGAAGCAACAAAGTTGTGCTTTTTTTTGTTCTAAAAAAATTATCAGTTGTTTGATGAACATAGACTTTATTTTTCAATTTTTCATTTTTTGGGTTGCGTGTAATAGCCACCTTACCATTTGACTTCTATGTTTGATGCTAGAATAGATTTTATGCTTATGCAGAAAAACTGACTTGCACGCACCTTATGTGTATGAACCAATCTTCAGAAAATTTTTCTTGCCTCGTGAATTAGCATGATTTAATTCAAAATGTTGCCATCTTAATTATTATAACTGCTATCTCATTATGCAGTTTTTCCATTCTCTTTTTATACTGAAACTGATTGGAGAAAGTATTCACTAGTCTACTTGTGGCAGGTTTGAAATAAATTATCTGGTAACAGAAGCTCTTTTGCCTTCTGGCAATGTCAAGTGTCTTTCAAATTGGACGTTGTTCTTTCAGACGAGTCATCTGATAGCGTCACCTTGTTGTAATCAAGTAGCAGAAAGTATGTGCTGATGCAACAAAATAAATGTGTTGAATGATTCTTCTGTTGAAAAACATTCCTGTTAGACCATACCTGTTGTTTTAGCTTCACTGTTGGGCAAATCTCCTTTGGCAGCATAGCTTCCAAGTTCCAAACTTGACGAGGCAAATTTATTACCTATCTGGAATTTGTTTATGTTTGAAGACTCAGCTATATTGGGCAACTCTCCTTTGGCAAGTTACTTAATTTCCTTTGGTTGGACTCCTGGCAGTAAACATATTTTACACTAGGAACTCCTCACTTTCACCAGGGAAAATCTACTTTTACATCTTTTTTAATTATCTTGGTAAGCTTCCTCCTACTACCCTGATTTTCCATCCAGGCAATCACAGAGAAAGATCTGACAATAGTCGTTTCTTGATACTAGTTTTAGAAGGACTTTTCAAAAGGTTCTCTCAGTGGATTTTTCAGTTTAAACTGGGCAAATCTCCTTTGGCATTTCGGAGTCTTTGATAGACTCTTGTTACCCATCAGGTAAATCTCCTTTGGCGTTTTGGAGTTTTTGATCGACTCCTGTTATCATATCAGGCAAATCTCCTTTGCCACCAACTTTCCAGTTTCAGTGATCAAGAAAATATTTTGAAGAAACTGGCTTACTATCTGTGACAAACATCACTATCAATCAGACACAAATATCCTTTGAAGTCAGCATTGACATATCTGTTGTGGATCACAATAGCCCCTGGATTTCAATGTTTCTGTTTGCTTGAGAAGGTAAGGATCCTCTTAACTCCCTATCTAGCCAGCCCGCATTGTCACCCCTATTCATAGGTTCTGGTCGACTGACTAACAATTCTTTATTTGTTGTGTTTTGAAGTTATTTTCTTGTAATTATGTTAATGATGTTACCATGCACACACAATGACAGGCATCTACTTGATGGATGCTCACATTACTGATTTGGATTGGGAGACTTCCAGTGACAGCAGCAGCAGCAGTGAGGATCAAGAGGATATTGATTTTCAATATGGTGGACAAGCTCGAAGCATATTATCGAGTTTAGAGGAAAGCATTGGGAAGATTGATGATTTTCTGTCATTTGAGAGGGCATTTGTCCATGGGGATGTGGTGTGTGCCTCCTCAGACCCATCCGGACAGATGGGGAGGGTCACAAGTGTTGATGTGTTAGTGGACTTGGAAAGTGTTCAAGGAAAGAAACTAAAAAATGTGAACTCCAAGAAACTTACGAAGATTCGCTCCATTTCAGAAGGCGATTACGTAGTTAAGGGGCCATGGATTGGTCAGGTTCAAAAGGTGGTAGACAGAGTGATTATATTGTTTGACGATGGAACTAAATGTGAGGTCATTACCTTGGAAAAAGATCAGCTTTTACCACTGACTCATAATCTTCTTGAAGATTCACAGTATCCGTACTATCCAGGGCAGAGAGTCAAGGTTAAGACCTCCACAGCTTCTAAACCAGCTAGATGGCTTTGTGGCACCTGGAAAGACAATCATGGTGAAGGAACTGTTTGTGCTGTGGAAGCAGGTTTGGTGTATGTTAATTGGCTTACGTCTGTTTTTTTCGGTTCCAATTTAAATGTAAATGCTCCTCTATGCTGGCAAGATTCAAAAAACATGACCTTGTTGTCCTGTTTTTCACATACAAACTGGCAACTTGGTGATTGGTGCATGCTTCCACCACCTGTGGACCAAAAGGAACAGATGATTCAAGATGCATCTCCATGTGATCCTCATAACGAGCATAATAAGGCTAGAGGATATAAGACGAAAAATCTTAACTCTAACATTGGGGAATTATTTATTATTGAGAAGATAAAGACCGAAGTTGATATTGTTTGGCAAAATGGTGAACAGACTTTTGGATTAGATCCGCTTAACTTAATCCCAGTGAATGTAATAAACAGTCATGAATTTTGGCCCCAGCAGTTTGTGCTGGAAAAAAGTGCTTCTGATGATCCTCTCAAACCTAGCAATCAAAGATGGGGTGTTGTTCTTTCCATGGATGCAAAAGAGCATACTGTAAAGGTACAATGGAGAACTGCTCCCACATCCGAGACAGAAAATTTGACTGGAGATGCAATGATGGAAACTGTGAGTGCCTACGAACTACTCGAGCATCCAGATTATTCTTCTTGTTTTGGTGATATTGTGTTCAAGGCGGCTCAAAAGCAGCTTGGTGACCATGCTGACAAAGATAATATGAAGTCTGTGACCGATGTGAATGTAGAGGCTCCTCTGATAAACCGGGACCAAATCAGTTTTCAGAATAAATCTGTAGATAACAGTTACCTCTCCTGCATTGGTAATGTTACTGGTTTCATAGATGGCGATGTGGAGGTCAAATGGGCTACTGGTTTAACAACAAAGGTATGGCATAATTTTTTTTTTGTATTCAGTATATTGTAGTTAACAATGCTAATGACTTCGTATGGAAATGTAGAGAACTCTTGAGGTCAACACTTCCCACATCCACATCCACATTATCTAGATAAACTATTTAATACATAATGATAGATCCTATTAGTTTAATGATCCTGTCCTCTCCCCCAATCCTGCTTGTACATGTAAATGTGTGGCTGTGTGGCTATGCTGTGAGGAGAAAGTCTTTCTTAGCTGAAAATAATGTTTGTTTGGAGCAGCAGTTTGTTTTGTGTTGTTAAGGTTGATTGAAAATGACCCTTTCCATTCTTTTGGGATACACCAATAGGACATTGTTTTCTTTCTTTGTCAAAATCTTGATGTAGTGATAATTGGTAAATAACAGTTAGTTATTATGACCACTGAACTTGGACTATGTCATACTTATTTGATAATCCTACTTTCTTTCCTAATTTATACGCTACTTGGTAACCTTCATCTACAGGAAGTTATTACAAACTTATTTGTGCCCTAACAGGTTGCACCTTATGAAATTTTCCGAATTGATAATAAGCATGAAGGTTCAACTGAAACTCCTGTTCCATATGAAGCAAATGTTGAGGAGTTCTCTCAAGAGATGATTGAACATAGAAGTCCTCCATCAGACCAGAAGGGAAAGGTGAGGACAAGAAATTCGCTGCATGTCTTGTATCTATGTACATCCACATGTTTCTAATGTGTATATTTGTATAGTAGTCTAATATTTATGAAGATTATTTGTTGGCACATTGAAATACAAAGGTCTCATCTCGGAAACTGTAGTGAAAAGTCAGGTAGCTAATGGCAAGAGAAAATAAATAGAACTTTTAAACTGTTCAAAACTATGGATCTATTGTCATCATAAAACTGCGTTTTTGAATGACAATATAATTGTTGAGTTTACCATTGATTTTCTAGTCACTAGCTGAATATCACTTTGATGACAGACATTGCTAGATTGTAATGGCGATAGAGATAATTGTGAAAAGCATCCAGGAGAGAGTAGTTCCTCATCCCTTCCTCAAGCTGCCTTCGAACTTTTCTCCAGCATTAAAGCCGGCATACTCAAAACACTTACTGTAGCATCATTTTCTGGAAAATTCTCCCCAATCCCTAGGTTTGAAGAGGGAAATGAATCTAACTGTCTGGATAAGAAAGATTTGGACACTGAATCACATTTGGTGAGCAAGCTGCAGTCTTCTGAAGGTGTAACTCCATATTGTGTAGTTATTGGGACTCATGAGAGGAATGAATTCCCAGTTTCTTTAGACAACAAAAGTTCAGATCAGTTGAAGCAGTTTGATCTTATTGATAATTGTTCAGACCACTTTTTTTATGAGGGGAAAGGATTTTCGTTATCTCAGGTTAGAAATTGACACATCATACTCACGGTGAATTATACTTGCATTGAAAGGATTGGGGCAAATTTGTTTTCCTATTTTTGTCCTTTGTTAGGTAAAAAAGGATTGGGTGAAGAAGGTACAACAAGAATGGAGCATCCTGGAAAAAAATCTCCCTGGTGCACACTTCATCTTATTTATTTTGAGCCATATTATTTTGTATGCTTTGCAGCATACATTGTTATACAATGGTTAAACTCAAGCTAGAAATTATATTTGGACTGGGATTGGGATTGATAGTGCTTTTAACTTCTTCAGCCATTTTGATCTGGAAGGAAAACACCATAGTATGTATTATAGACAAGTTTCAGTTTTAGGAAGACCAGTACCTTTAGATTTAGTATATTCTTTGAAATGGAAATTAAATTGGTGGTTGCTATATAGATGAACAAACAGTTGTCAGAATTCCATTTTTCAAAAGCTGGAATCCGTAAGTTTGATTGAATGTATTATCCAACCGAGTAAGCTGTGTTGGCCATTAAATTTTAACCTTCAACTGATTTTGAAAAAGAGTAGTATTTACTTGTCACAAAAGAAAATCTCCATAACTGTTAATTTTCATCACACCTATCTGCAAAATTCACTTACAATCTTTATTTTCACAAACAGAAACTATTTATGTCCGTGTCTTCGAAGAAAGAATGGATCTCATGAGAGCAGCTATTGTCGGTGTGTCTGGGACACCATATCATGATGGATTGTTTTTCTTTGACATACATTTTCCTTCAGAGTATCCCAGCCAACCCCCAGTAAGCTTTTGAATGTAGCTTTGGTGTGCTTTTCCAAATTCTTTTCATTTATGTGCATGGTAACTCCCTTTACATAGCATTTAGCATTCTTACAAGCAGCATATTTATGACTTTTGCAATCCCATGCAGATGGTGCATTACATTTCTGGTGGACTACGATTAAATCCTAATTTGTATGAGTCGGGTAAAGTCTGTTTGAGTATACTAAATACGTGGACTGGTACAGCTGCCGAAGTTTGGAACCCTGGAACTTCCACAATTCTTCAAGTCCTTCTTTCTCTTCAGGCCCTTGTCCTTAATGAGAAGCCTTATTTCAATGAGGCTGGATATGATCAACAAATTGGTAGAGCTGAAGGGGAGAAAAACTCAGTTAGTTACAATGAGAATGCTTTCCTTGTCACCTGCAAATCCATGTTGTATCTATTAAGAAAGCCTCCCAAGGTAAAATCACTGCTTCTCTACTTTGGTTTCTCTCTGATTTATTAAAATGGAATCAATAGCTGTTAAGAAAATGGTGGCATCTGAATCTTAGAATATGGGAACATTGACTAACTAAAACGACTGTTAGTGCAGCATTTTGAGGCATTGGTGGAGGAGCACTTTAGACAACGTTCCAAACATATACTTCTGGCTTGTTCGACATATCTTGAAGGAGCTCCTATTGGATGTGCTTTTGGTGGTGGAAATACTCAGAATGAAAACCCAAAGGGAACTTCTACTGGATTTAAGATCATGCTTGCTAAGCTCTTCCCCAAGCTTGTGGAGGCATTTTCTGACAAGGGAATTGATTGCAGAGAGTTCGCTGAGATGCAAAAGTAACTACTCTACCTTTTCACTTATCTGTATAATATCAAATGTTTGATAAAATAGCAATATCCCTTCCCAAAATAAAACAAGGGTGAAGATGTATTGATAATAAATACCCTGTGGGGTACGCGTGTACATCAAACATATATGTATAATGGCTTGATGATGTGAAACTGTGAAATAAGAACTACAATGATTGGAGTGCTTTTGTTGATGTGCCCTTTTATCCCTTTGATGATAGATTTCAAACGTATCAATTGAAGTATCATTGATCACTTGACTAAATCAATTTGTGTGGGTTCAGAGGGTTGAAAAATGTTTCTTTTCAATTTTCAATGAATACTTTGTTTAGATTAACACGATGATTACTAGGAAGTCAATAGCAATGCAATAGAAATCACTTCAATTTGATGTTGCGTGTAGTATATTAAATGTGAACCTAAGATGGATGAGTTAAAACCACGGTTTTCAGGATCTGTCACTGTTGTGTTGACAATGAAAGGGTTCAACAAAAATTAAGTTGCAAAAATAAGTCACTGTAATAATAGGATGTTGAGTAAAATAAGGATAAGTATTATTTTATTATTTATTAGTTAAATAAAAATAAAAATCAGTAGCAATGTATTTTTTAATCAATTGTATACTTAATAATTACCTTTTTATTCTGTTATTTATTTATTTTCTTTAGTCTTATTATTAATAAAAATGTTGATCTAGCTCTTTAAGGTTGTAATAATGAATCGTTTAATCCTAAAATGGTTGACCAATAAGTATTCATAGTTTCAATTTATAGACTATTTATAAAACTACGTTAATTTTAGATTATCATTAAGTAACGAGAATTGATGGATGTTTAAAAAATGATTAATTGCGTTTTTAGAATTGAAAGATTTAATTGAATAAAATAGAATAAATAAATAAATATTAGTAGTAAATAGATAATTAAGTATAAATTTGAACACGTGGAATTCACAGAGAAACTTGGTCCTGCTGAAACAAACCCAAGTATAGTTTCCTACATAGAAACAGTGTATACTATGAAGAAGCGGTTATTTTGCTGAAGACACTCAACCAATTCACGTTGTTTGTTTGGAAGTAAGTAAATCTCAATTTGGAATTTCTAAAACCCTAGAAATCGAAATCTCCATCCAAATGTGACGCAGATTCAGCAATGGAAACTGTATCACTCAATCCTCTCTTCATCTTTCTTTTCTTCGGCCTATTCTATTCCTCTGTTTCTATTGATCCTTCAGATTTAGCTTTCAGCTCCACCTACAGCCGCCTCTGCAACCACCTTGTCCCTGCACCGGCGGCGCTTTCCGACGCCGGAAACGTCCCCGGCGTTGCCGACGAGCTCCGGTTCCAATCCGGCTATTTCTCCGGCGGCGATCGTCTCTTTAACCGATCCACCGCTTCGATGCATGCATCGTTCCGCGTGACCTCCGTTCGCCGAAGCGGGAGCGACGGGGTTTTCGAATTGCACGGGCAAATGCTTCTCCAGCAGCGTAGAGGAGCGGCGCCGGAGCCCGGAAGATTGCTCCGGCGAGTTTATTCATTCGGGAGAGTGACGCATTGGATGCGCGTTTCCCTGAATGGATTTTGGTCTCAACTTTCCGGTAACCTTTGTATGTTCGGAATAGGATCTCATGTTAACCTGCGGAATGCTAATGTTGTTCTTAAGCTTCGTTACCCTACAAATTTGAGCCTTTTGAATTGTTTGATTAGTGGAACACTAGAAAGTTTTGATGACAAGAATAGTTTACAGTACTTTGAGCCTATTTCGATATTGGCTTTGTCTCAGAGTTCGAAATACAAGTTTACAGTGGCTGGTGATGAAGAGGAGAAAGGTTGTGGAAGTGGATCAGTTAGGGAGGGTCTGTCCCTTAGAAACTTAAACCGGGGTGCTTGCACTGCTTTTCTTGGACACACGAATAGGTTTGAATTGGAATATGGGAGTCAGTGTACTAATGCTAGTTGCAATCCTGTTAGTGGTAATGGTAAAGAGTTGCCTGGTTATATGTTTTTTCACGGCACTCTTTGTGCGGAGAGGCAGAAGGTTCAGATGCTGTTGGGTTTTCCTGATTCCGGCTACCAGGATGCTATATTTCCGTTTCATCCGAATACAACTTTGGTTTCTGAGGGGAAGTGGGATGAGAAGGAGAATCGGCTATGTGCGGTTGCTTGCCGGATCTTGAACTTCACGGAATCTTCGCTTAGTCCTTATGTTGGAGATTGCAAGATTAGGCTCACTTTAAGGTTTCCTGCAATTTTATCTTTGAGGAACAGAAGTACAGTTTTGGGGCAAATTTGGACTGACAAAGTGGCTGATGAACCTGGCTACTTCGATAAAGTTGGATTCCAGGGTTCATCAAGGGTATCGAAAAGCCTTCACGGTTTCCAATACAAGTATGCCGAAACTGAGAAGGTGAGAAAATCCTGTGTGGATATGATGAAAGCTGGAGGGAAGGGAAATACATATCCGAGTGGATATTCATCTGATATGGCATTTAGCATGTTAGTGACCAACAGCAAAGGGCAAGTGGCTCAAGGTTACACATCACCAATATCTGTAAATGATCAAATTTATAGTGCACAGTCGTATGGGGCTCCAATTGTGTTGACACCTGGAAAGTCAAAGGCACATGGAATTCAATCAGAAAACTACAATAATTTGTTGAATGTCAGCTATAAGATGAGTTTTAAACCCCCTCCTGATTTCAAGTTTGGTAGAGGTGTCTTGTCAACCGAAGTCAAAATTGGTGCTGAAGGGATTTACAATAAGAATACTGGAGTTCTTTGTATGATAGGATGTAGGCGTTTGAGATCAATGGACAAAATACTGATAAAGAATGAGTCTATGGACTGTGAAATCATGGTTAATGTTCAGTTTCCTCCTTTGAATGCAAAAGGAGGTGAAGCTCTTAAAGGAACTATAGAAAGCACACGACAAAAGTCAGAGCCTTATTATTTTGATCCCCTTCAGTTGTCTTCATATTCCATTTACACAACCCAAGCAGATGCTTCCATTTGGAGAATGGATTTTGAGTTAATTATGGTATTGGTATCAAACACGCTTGCTTGTGTTTGTGTAGGATTGCAACTCATCCACGTGAAAAAGCACCCAGATGTGCTTCCTTACATTTCTGTTGTGATGCTTACTGTTATTACTCTAGGTCACATGATTCCCCTGATATTGAACTTTGAAGCTTTATTCATGGGGAAACAAAGCGTGCAGAATACTTTTGTTGGGAGTGGAGGCTGGCTTGAAGTGAATGGGGTAGTTGTGAGGATGGTGACAATGGTAGCCTTTCTTCTAGAGTTGCGCCTTATACAATTGACCTGGTCCTCAAGACGGGGTGAGGGAAGCCATCCAGATATCTGGGGTTCTGATAAAAAGGTCCTTTATATGATTCTACCATTGTACATTGGTGGTGGATTGACTGCCTGGTCGGTGCACATATGGAAGACTTATTACCAACAAAAATTTAGACCATTTCGGCTTTCGCGCCACAAGTTTAAGCTTCCTCATGGGTATATATACCGACCTCCTTCCCTCTGGGAAGACTTTAAATCTTACGCTGGTCTGCTCCTGGATGGTTTTCTGCTCCCACAGATTCTGCTTAACATAACATTTAACTCAGAAGTGAAAGCTCTAGCCTCTTCCTTTTACGTTGGGACAACAATTGTTCGTACACTGCCCCATGCATATGATCTTTTTAGATCTCACTTTTCTGCTTGGTACCTTGATTTGTCATACATATATGCAAACCATAGAATGGGTTTTTATTCCACAGCCTGGGACATCATAATCCCTAGTGGTGGTATTTTATTTGCTGCTCTTGTATACTTTCAGCAGAAATTTGGCAGTCGGTGCATTCTTCCAAAGAGGTTCAGAGAAAGTTCTGCCTATGAGAAAGTACCTGTTATTGGCAATGACGATTTATGAAGGCCTCATTGATTGTGTTTTGTATAATGATTGTTATCCTTCTGACATTTTTTATTTAGTTTTGGAAGGCATAAATAGCAATAGAAGGTATACACTTCAGGATCTAGCAGTAGAGGAGGATTTTGCTCATATAAAAAAGCCGTCTGAACCTCCTTTCAGAGATGATAGACCATCGTTTTTCTTTGGGAAATTTTGTTGAGAGACAAACACATGTTGAGCAGCTGAGGACTTGTTATCATTTTGTTTAAAGTACATAAGTTTTGACCAAGGTTTTTTCCTCCAAACATCACATTTTATGACTAGACAATACAAATTCTTTCATAGCTTGGGTTAATCCCAAAGTTCAAACTTCTATTGATGAAATGAAAAAAAAATCTTTTTACATTTGTTAGTTAATAATTATAATTGCTTTTTATCCTGCAAATTAAATCTACCAAGCTAAATCATCCTTCAGGTATATTATTATGATTATTTGATTATAACTATGACTCTAACCTTCGTTTATTGAAAAACCTGTTAACAAAATGTCCAGACTCTTTATCCTGAAAAAGTATTTTCTAAGGATGACAGGGGAAAAAAAGAATCAAGGGAATAAATTTACGTAAATAACAAGAAAAATTGATGAATCTCCCGGAGAAAAAAAAAATGTATTGTTTTGAAAAAGAATATAATTTTCACTCTCTCTATATATATAGAGAGAGAGAGATAGATATTATCAATCAATTAAAAATTTCCTCTAACATAAATTTAAAAATAATTGTTATAAAATTAAACAATCATATTATTCAGGATACTTGATAATTAAATAACAACATTCAAACTTAAACTAGTAATATATTTAATTTAAGGTCTTTAGAAATGACTTTCCTTTCTAATATATTGCTAAATACGAGGTATATGCTATGCTGATCGAAAAGAAAAAAAAACGAGGTATATGCTATCTATATGAAGAAAAACTTCCCCAAAATAAGTTTTTTCTTAAAGGGAAAATCTTTCCGGTCACTGGAATTAATTGAAGAAAAAGTGTAATAAGTTTTATACTTAAGATTCATTTAGGTTATCTCCCATTTATATGATCTAATTGTAAAATTTAAATTCAAAACGACCAACAACACGCGTTTTCATCAAGAGGTGCTAGATGCTGAGTAATAATGTTAAGCCTAAATTATCATTGATTCAGTGGCAATGTGGTGTTCGGTTAGTGTAGGTTGCACTACATATGAACAGGATGTACAGCAACCGACAGACAGGCAAAACATCTGATAGATAATCCTCCAATGCTAAACTGCAGAGACTCACAACTTGCCTTGGAGGAAAATTACAAGGCAATGGGAGTGCCACTGAAAGAAAGCTAAACCTCCTTTTTCGTTTTCACATAGCATAACCTGAAAATAAATACCCACATTTGAATCAGAATTAAAAAAAATTCTATGAAGTACAAATATGTGATTATCAAGGCTACTGTAAAAGAAAGATAGAGATACTGATATATCCAACTTTACAAAGTAATCAACATTAACATTAATGTGAGAAAGGCATGTGCATATTTTATCCAACTTTCACAAATATTTGCAGCATGCTAAAAAAACACTTTATAGCAATTAACAAAGAGAGAACTTGGATGGCCCAAAATGGACAACTTCTGATACACTCGATAAAACATTGACTCTATTAAAAAATAATCAAATATTTAGAGTTACATGGATTGCTGCTTTTAAATTGTATTGTAATTGAGTTAAGAAACAATTGTTTTGTTTTTTATGTGTACATACACAAGTTTATCTGTAGGCATCCATTTGCCACGCATACAACGAGCTTTGACTTGCCATTAGTGGTCCTCAACCTTGTGTTAGAAACTGGTAACTTGTACATCATGTTGATACTACCACCTGGGAATATACAGAAACACATCTCAGCAACTCGGCACAGTAGCCCTTTTTTTTGGGTGGACCTGCACATGCATATTATCTCACAAATGCATGGGTTAACTCTAGCAAACTGTTTCAAGGATTAACTTCCCAATCTCTATGCACCATGGTAAATTGTAGTTTACTTGGTATAAAATTCAATCTCAGTGTTACTAATTACTTAGCAACTACAAATATCCTGGTGTCTTCATATTCAATATGGACTAAAATATTATAAAGAAAAAGAACATGATGTAAAAGTTACCTCCAATCACCACCTTAAACAGACTTCTTGCCACTAACTATTCGAGATATCTGGAGACCCCTGCTGAAAGCTTCATTAAAGAGAATTCTAGTTTGCATTGACTGAAATCCAGGTAACCAAGAGAATATAGCCATTGGAGCCATAACAATTATGCCAAACAGCAAATCATATAGACGAGCCAAGGAAACAACAGTTTCCCACACTTTAGTTGTCTGCAGAAATGGCCTAAGCACCTGGGCTATTAAAATCATTCCCCATCCTGTTGGAATGAATGCCAACAAGCTTGAAAGGAGATCAACAAATTTTAAATGAGCGAACTCCAGTAGGAGGACAACTACAAGAACTGTGACTAGAATTACAAGAAGCTGAACTGATCGATAATATATGTGCTCCTTTGTAGCATATTTATCCCTGGCATATGCTATGGTGATATAAATGGCAACAATCACAACCATGACTATCCAGGACAACAAGTAAACAGCTATACTAGTATCTCCACCTGCAATACCTAGCTGATAAACAATGCCATACTGAAAGAAGAAGAATCGAAGGTCTAAAATGATTTCCAACAGCTTTCCCCATATACCGGTTGTTTTTAAATGGTCTTGCTCCTCGTACCACCATGTTTCCCAGCTAGATTCGGCCTTTTTGAAGGGCCCACCTGGATACCATATCCAATTCATAAAATCTTCGAAGTCATATACAGTCTTCAACCAATCAAATCCAGAGGGGTTAAAGACAAAAGGAGCCATTATCCATGAAACGACAAGAAACCAGCTTGAGATAGTCATAGCTATGTACACAAAAGTATCCTTAGCCAAGGAGCTATGAGCCGCATACACAATTAAAATAAGCCCAAGTTCGATACCCTTCACAAAATGGCTTCGAGCATATAGTCTATAGTTCTCAGCAAAACTCTTGTGTGCCACAACAAAACCACGACCAGTGGCTCGGTACTTCGCACCACCATGAAGTATAGTCCGACCAAAGAAATGTGTGCGGGTTCCCAGAGAGAATGTGTAGAATAGTGACGCAAGCTGCAATTGCATTGTCAAGAAGTCCCAAACAGCTGGAAGGAACCCATGCTCCAGAGAGTTTTCAACAATCATTGGGAGTGCAGTGAAAATACCAACCTGGATAGCAAACTGCTGATTTAGAACTGCACCAAGGGCTTCATTGTTGGTAGCATTATCCATGGCTGCACCTTCAATTCCACTGAGAGCCATATAAAGGCGGCCCCAAAGGAAGGCATAAACCATCAGTACAATAACCATGGAGTTAAAATAAAATCCTATGGTCGTGAAGAACACTGAAAGCATGCGAAAGAAGTCTAATCTATGGCCTAGACGGTACACATCTCTGCTCAGGACCTGCTCACCATTGCCACTGGCAACCTTGGCCTCAAACATGGATATTTGATTCAAACCAACATCTCTTCCCTTGCCTACCTGTATATATTCGTGATGTGTAACATTGCCGCCTCGCAGGGTACAATTGAAACCTGCAAAAATATCTTCACTGATATTGATCACTCTGGAAGCCTTGCTAACTCCACCACGACCCAAGAACCAGAATCTGTCAAACACATCCGGATGACCATAGTGCATTCGTACTTTCAAAGGGTTTGCCAGAACACGCTGACCTAGTGTCACAAAGCTTGTCTCTTGAGCTGACATGAACCATGCAAGTGAGGAAACCGATCCTGTAAAGATATTTTCTCGGACCCCTAAAATGGTTGGTCTGCCAACACCATAGTTCTCATTGAACTCCTCTAGCAGATTCCGCATTTTGAGAGCTTCCTCAAAGTAATTGTCTTGATTCATATCAATGGTTTGAACTGCATCACCACGTGTAAAGATTATGGCATGATTCTGATTTTCTGGTTTCCCTTCTCCGAGTTTTAAAGGACCAGGCAGCCGAATTCGGTAAATCTCAACCTCACTCTGCAACTGCTGATCATACTTCACAAGAACAGAGTAATATTCAGTCTCCTCCCTCCCTACAGAAACCTCATCAACATAAGCCACTCGAAGGGCATCATTTTTTTGCATCAAATACAATATCTCATCAGCACGGGGATTCTTGTCAGCCTTGTGGTGCCCATACATTTGGCATGCCACCACATACGAGAACTTCATCAGTGCACTCCCATATTCATGTCCCTTGAATAACATGGACACACTGCTATCTGCCAGCCTGAGATTTGTCTGTAAAGATGAATGCCCATTTGGGGATAGGTCATTTAAGCTGCCATTTTGGTTTGTTGAATCATGTGAAACAATATGTTCTGATTCCTGTCTCACGTCCATTTCAGATGCTTTATCAAGGAAGGCTAGCACCTTAAGGGCCCGATAATAATACATCATCCCCCTAACTGTGCGAGACAAAGTTTGACCTCTATGAGATACCCAAAGGCGGAGATCCCTGGCCTTTTCTGTAGTCCAGATATCATCCTCATCTTTCAACCCTTCTCTTTGCATCCTTTCCATAAAATTTTTCCATTCATCTTCATAAATCTTTTGCAGATAAAATAAGGTAGTAATACCATCCTCATTCTCCTTTCGGAGAGCCTCTTTGCTATACAATACTTCCTCATCATAGTATGGGGTCAAAACACTGAAAGCCATCATTTTCTCAACATGGGGAGCACGGGGCATGTTCATAAACAAAGAATTGGTAAAGAAGGCAATTCGTCGTCTTGCCTCAAGATTCAATGGGACATTGTACATTGAGTCTCTAGAAGTAAGAATTGTATGCAATCGTCTGAGCTGCTCAGAAAAGACTGCATCTCCAGCATCAGGAAAAGTTATAGCATTCTCAAAGAGCAGTCCTTCATCATTTGTTGAACTTTGTCGTGCCAGACCATCCTGACGTAACTGGATGATGGTCTTCTTTGCCTTCGGGAATTCTCGAACAAATAATTCGTACAAAGCTTGCAATAAATTTACAGCCTTATTCATTTCTCTCTCTGATTGTATCAAAAGCTGAACAAATTCACTCACCTTAGCATGTATCTGAGGTAGCCGAGACATCTTGAATACTTCTGTTAATTTCCCCATCTGAATGTAGCTGTCTATGACCCTGAATATATTAGTCACAATTGAATATTCTTCTTTTTCATGTTTAAGAACCATGGAAAACAAATATTTAATACTGTCATAAGCTTCAATGACAGCACACCGACGATACTCATTCTTGCGTATTTTCAACCAAAGAGACCAGTCAGGCTCATTTTCTAGCTCTGTAGCCTGACTGACAGCAAGCAGTAGCTCATTGCAGAGAAGGGAACATGGCCATCGAATAACCCTAATATTCCAGCAATTTGGCGGCAGTTTCAAGAGCTCAAGTTCTCGATAGCTGATGATATCTTCCTCCCTAAAAGTTAGCATAATCTCATTCCAAATTAAGGCAAATCTGGTAGCATCCACTTGGCTTGATTCAATCTTTTTGAAGGGCTGACCAAGTCCATATCGCAGTTTCAACCTATGGATGGCTTCGTAAAGCTTCTTTAACAGTGTAGCTTGCGGAGTTAGCAGCTTCTCCTCTGGCATTAGATTGAACTGCATGGCACTGGCAAAGAACTGAAATCTAAGTCTGAGTTGTGTTATATTCCGAATTTCACCCAAATGTGAGAACAGACCAATTATTGCACCATAAAAGGCAGAGAAAATTGAATACCATATTTGCAAATCCATGAAGTATACAAGAACAACTGGGAACCACAGAAAGACAACTGCTACCCTGTTGGTGTTGTTAAAAAACTCATGCCATTTGTAAGAAATGCCCCTAAGATTCAAAAGAGCCTTTGTTGGAGCAACTAGAGGCTTGATCTGAACAAAGTAACTGAATGAAAACTTCGAGGCTAATACCGCTACCCAGAATACAGTATACTTTACATTATCTATAAGCGATTGTCTCACACCCCGACCCACGAAAATCCGGGTATGATACCACCACGTCAACAAATATACTATGCTCCAGTCTGATTCCTCAATGGCGTTCCGCAACCATGGCACCACGAACAGAACCAATGCCAACAACTCTGGGATAAGAAAGAAAAGGACAACTTTAAGAAATGTAATAATCCTCTGATTGGCTGCATCAGACCAGATTGAACTTGAACCCTTCTCGATCCAAATCATTCCATAAAAGACCGAAAACAAAACAGTCCACGTTATGGCAACCATGCTCTTCAGCGCCATCCTCACTCCAAGCCAAGTTGTCTCTCTAGTAACCAAGCTATACTGTGTCCCGGCATCAAGCACAGATTGAAGCAACCTCAGAGCACTCCAAGTGATAAACACAGTCAACATCTTCACCTGCACATCCCTTCTCTCCAAGGCCTGCCACGGATAAGTAGTACCCTCCCAAGAAACAATAAGCGCTGCCTGAAAGAACAAAATCAGCATCACCCAAAGCCTATCAAAACTCTTGTAAACGTTCCAAAACGACCTCTGCTCCACAAAACCAGTCTTCCCTACGCGCTTCTCCTTCGGTGTAGTCCCGAAGAAATTACTCTCAAAATTCAAAGGCCACCCCAGCCTCTTCAAACACCTCCTACTCCAAAAATACTCATTAATGTCATCATAATTTCTCCATGCAGAGTGCGGAGCCTTTCCATTTCTGCTACTACGAACCTCAACCTCAATAGTATTATAAATTGGCATAATCACAGACTTCAAAAACCCTAACTCACCAGAAACCGTAGGCATAAAAGGACGACCAGTATCAGGATCAATGTGTTCATCGATAACATGATTAACTTCCTTCGCCATGAAATGGTAAATATAACATAAGCACTCGGGAGTGAAGCGAAGGTTACCGGCCTCTCCCCAAACCAGAAGGTACAGCGCAACGTAAACCAACTCGCGGCGGAGATCGGTCGGGTCGCGGCGGCGCGAGAGCAGCACATTCGACTTCAAGCCGAGGAACGAGCACCATGCGGAGTAGTTGTGTAGCAGCTTCCGCCGAAAGCGCTTCAGCACGCCGGCGTCAAGCGCGTCGAGGATCGCTGGCGGCGGCTCGAGGCGCATCTGCGAGTTCGCGAGGTGGAGAACCAGGTGCTCCCTCTGGTTCCGCGCGTTGTCTATTTGGAACCCGAACAGCAAGCGGAGCCAGTCCAGAAGGTCCATCTCCGGCTCCCACCGCATGAACTGATGTTTCGGGAAGTCTCCGACGGCGCGTAGCGCCGCCGCAGCCGCGCGTACCTCTGGATATCGGAGCGACGGGTGGTCGTTCAAGAGGTCGTGCACCGGGATAATGTTGTAGACGGAGTTTACCGGCGGCGGAGGGTTACCAGCGCCGCGCCGCGGGGCAACTGGACGCTGTCTGAAACTCATAGTGACAGAAGCGGAAAAGGAAACGAGGAAGTTGAGGTTAAACCGTTAGTTACTTACTAAACCGTTTTCTGAGACATTTTGTTTCTTGAGGTAATCGCGTTTTATTGCTTTGTCATTCATTTTCTCTTCAATTTGTCGTTGGGTTTAGCTATGAAAGAAGCGGTTTCAGTTTCAGTACACTCCGAGGAGTTGGAGCGAGAAGGAGATGCAAACGTAGACGAAAAAGAACTGAAGCTTTTGTTCTCACTGTTTGTCTTTTTGGCTCTACGCGATTTGGAGCACGTGTGGCTCACGCCCCAATGACAGTGCTTTTGAACTCGGATTCAAATGTCTGACCCACACACACTAATGTCTGGTGGGTCCCACACTGCATTAGAACCCTTCTGTGATGATGAGTAGACAACGGTTGCGATGTGTCCCACGTGAGCAATTTGGTTTTTGAATTTATCTGGATTCTAGTAAAACGACACCGTCAATGAGAATCTCTTCTTGCAACTTTTTTATTCTGATGATGGGTGACAATGTACTATTATCTGCGCTCTACACGGTGGCACATGCAGCACGTGCCCTGCATCAGATGTAGCGTTAGCCCAAAAATGGATTGTATAGTGTCCCTTATCTTGAAAGTGTCACTCCCACTTTCTTTCATTTCCTTATGACAATCATTTTATTACAACTTGGTCTTAATCAGACTCAAATGGTAGCATTCCATTTTCTAAATAAGAATCTTGTTTTCATTCTTATTAAATTAACTCATAAAGCACAAAAGTTAAACTATGTAGATCTCCTCAGCAGTTACAAGTATCTGAGTCTGAATTTAAAAAATGGTTTTGCATGGCATATCATAGTAACTATCTCATAATAAATTTAGTCTTGGATGTGAAATGCGATTAGAGCATAAAAAGCAAAAAATGATAGTGTTCCATTCCTAAGGCCAAACTTGTTCTTGTCTCATTCTTGTAATACACACAATGCAAATAAGACATTAAGAAACCTTATCTTGAGTTGGGCCACATGCTCTAATTTAAAGTTGCATACATTGAATTCTATGCCAAACAAACATTACATCTACGTACGCAACCTTTTTATATAACATTCCCCACATACACATCACGCATCTTACCTTACCCGCACGCCAATATTAACATCGCCACCCACATTTATTCTCATACCTCCAAAAGACGTATAAATCAATTGTACAAATTCAATCATTGCAAATATCACCCGCATCAATAAATATTCATTATTACTGCTCTCAAACATTGCTTGCAGTTGAGCTTCTGATCCCCTCACAGTATCTTTTATACAACCATAACACATAAATCTTCAAGTAAAATAAATTATAGAGCATTAAACAGTACTCGTAAAAAATTATGAGTTTCCAAGATTTGCACATCAAATAATATTTATTGAAAAATGAGGAGATTGGATAAACTCCATACATACAACGAAGTTGGAAATTACGTAATTCATTTTCTCAAATTATACTGGGATCTCTCCGTTCCTATATGTCTATATATCAAAGGGAGAGGAGGACTGTGTGAAAATTCAAAATCCCCCACTATAAAAAAGTAACCTGCTTCCTGGTTGGACCCACCCACTTGCCAAAGATTCGGAAGTTCATGTAATTAAAACGAAAAATTGCACATCAGGTCTTCACTGGTGTTCAATTACCGATAAAAATGACAAGTCTTGTCTTGCGCATGTAAGTTTGCACTAACCAGGGTAGACATGATCACTGTACATGTGAGCCGTCATATTTAAACCCTTAAGCATTGCTTCTCCTCTGACATTGAAGTTGAAGACACATAGTCCACCATTGTTGATATCAATTGAACGAAACCTGAACATTATGACAATGTTATTAACTGCAAGATATGGCAGAGAAGAATGTTGCCTTCATGCAGCACGTGCAAGAGGTCTTGACATTTCAAGAAAGATATTCAAATTTAAGAAGTGATAAGCTTCAAATTTTCAATCAATCATTTATTTATGTTATCTCCATCAGACTATTCGTTGACGGCAATGATTAACAAAATGGATGAGAAATATTTGGTAAGATATCATTCCATCCAATAATATTATATCCCAATTTAATGTAATGATCATTTTTCTCTCATTATCAATTCCATATCTGGCATTATTTCAGAACTTTTTGCAGCATTATATTCTAGGACAATATTTGTACATGTGCTATTATTAGGGAAAGAATGTGGGCGTATATTTGACCCAGTAATATAGGAATTACAATAGGACAACTACAGGTGTATTCTAGGAATAATAGGGGATTGTAATATCCCCTTATTGATGTGTGAGTGTATGTACATTTTGATCAATGAGAACATTAAAATTACTAAATTACTTTAGCATGGTTTAAGAGCATCCTTAGCTTCGATATCCAAACAATGCTGAGAGGGAGTTTTGCATCTATGTGATGGCGGAAGAAGGAAAGGAGAAAACTCAGAGTGATGGAAGAGATCTTTATGTGCTCGAAGTAGGGTTTCATAGATGGAACCTGCAAAGAACTGAAAAGGATGCACCTGAGAAGGAGGATTCTCGCCAGTCCAATCCATGATCATGTGCTGGATATTAAACATGATTGAAACAAACTTGCATTCCAATATGATGTATGTGGAAAATGCAAAAGACTTTTGAGAAGATATTAAAGAACATTTTTCAGTTGTAAATAGGCCAAGAATCCAACAACTAAAGGCAGAATTGGCAGATTGCAAACAATGGGGATTGAGCATGGTAGCCCAGTGTGGTGAACTGAAAACATTGTGGGATGAATTGGCCAATTATGAGCAAATCCTGCAGTGCATGAGTAGCGGATGCAAATGCGATGTGGTGTCCAAAATCGGAAAACGGAGAGGAGGAGAAGGTCCATCAATTCCAGATGGGGCTTGATGATGCCAGCTATGGATCAGTGCGGTCAAGTGAGTTGGTAACAGACCCCTGCCTTCATTGAATCAAATCTATGCAATTATGGTGCAGGAGGAGAGAATGAAAACCATAACCAGATTCAAGGAGGAAAAGGGAATGGTTGTGGGTCTTGCCGCGCAGGCAGTATCTAAAAGCAAGGGTCCAAGAGAGGAAAAAGATCATACACTGGTGTGTTCTCACTGTGGAAAACAAGACATGATCAAATGGGTGTTCTAAAATTATTGGATATCCAGGTTGGTGGGGTAATTGACCATGAAATAAAGCAGGAAGCAATGAACGAAGTCAAGAACATCTGGACAGAAGGTAAAGGAAGTGTAGCACATGTTAATGTAACTCAAGTTTTCGGAGGAAGCTGCAGTACCCGTGGCACGAAAGAAGGAATACATGAGTTAGCAGGATAGAGCAACAAGCAATGGCAAACGTTGATGACCATGATAAAATCACACAATACAAGGAAGACTAAGAAAATGACTGGTTAGAAAGAAAGCCTGTGATTGATGGATTGTAGATAGTGGTACATCTAATCGTATGACGGAGTTTCGAAAACTTGTCTGAAAAGAAAGTTATACAAGATTGTCCAGTGGTATCGCCCGATGGGAAAATAGTGTTTGCAAATAAAGGAGGAACAATACAGCTTGATGGAGGATTTGAACTTCAAAATGTCTTATATATATGCACAAATTGAAATGCAACTTGATATATGTGTCACAGTTAACAGATGAAGCACAATGTGTGACAAAGTTTACTAATAAACTGTATTTAGCACAGGACCTCTCTTCGAGAATGCTGATTAGAGTGTGTGTGACTGAAAAGATGGGTTCTACATATATCGTGCTCAACAGCAATACCAAAATAAAATTACCAATGAACTCATCAAAGCTGAAAGCTTAACTAGAAGAATAGCCAGTAAAATCAAATCAGAAGTACATTTTTCACTAAGTAGGTCCAAGATCAGTTTAAATATTTTAATTTCATAATCAACACTTGAAATTTCAAGCAAGCTATACATGGCTGAGAATCAATGTCAACACAGTATTGCCATTAAATCACTAGCCGTTGTTATATATAGTAAGGTAAGTTTGTTGACTTTTATAATAATTATTTTAAAGGTCATACTAAAGATTTTTTATTGGTTAATAACTAGTAACAGTGCATGGTATTTAAACTAAATTATAATCAAAGTACATTTTTTACTAAGCGGGTCTGAGATCAGTTTAAATTTTTAAATGCATAGCCAACATTACCTCTCTGGGTCAAGGCCTAAAGCAGTGCAAACTAATGCCCTCAGTATAGATTTGTGAGTCACGACCAGAAAGCTTTCTCCCTGTAGAATAAGATAAGTATTGTAATTCACTTTCAAAACAAGCGAAACTATGTGTCAACTACCAAGAAATCTTACAGGCGACAACAACATTTCCTTCCAACAATCTCTTGCAGTTATCCAGAGATCTCGTGCAGGATATCTACCATTCATGATAAAATTGGCTGGATCTTCTCTCCAAATTGTATACTCTTTGGGATATATTCGCTTAGCATCCACTGCCTCCAAATGAGGAACATACTGATTTAGTTTAATTATAAAGAATGGTGGGAATGATACAGATAGAAACGTGATGTAAAATGAAAACAATTTCAAAACTCGATAGCATTAACCAAGTTGAAGTTATTTTCCTATCGAAAGGAACAAAAGTTAACAGTAAATAATAATTATAATAATCAACTGAAGCATCTTAAGTTCTCAACAGGCAACATTAACATGAGAAATGCAATGTAAACTATAGATTTGACTCCTCTAAATTGAATAGGTGTGTAAAATGACTAAGTAAAGGTGGTTCCACTCTTGATTCAATGTGGATTAAGTTTATGTAGGACTTTAATTCAGATAAAGGGTGGATATATACTAATATTTTTACTTTCTCATTGCTTTAGACATGCCAAATCCATGTTCCTATAATATATAACTAAAGCCACAGGCATATTAAAAGATACTTTATCCGAATTTTCAAGTTGAGCAGAGGCAGTCTCACCATTTGTCATGCCTTCGAGGTGATATAGAGGTATCTCTCTAAGTGAATCAAGATAAACCAATGGCTTTTCCCTGCCTTGCCATACAATTTCAGCAGTTTGCTACATCAAACAACCCAAACCATATTAATAAAATGATGAGTGGTATTAGCCAGCAATATTAAAATTTTACTGGCCCTAACCTTGGCACGAGATATTGGACTTGCAAAACATTGGTCAAAGTATATATTTTCCAAGGCTTTCTTGCACCTTTCTGCTTGCTCTTCTCCAACTTCAGTTAATACAGACAAATCTGAGCTTCCCTGGGCACGTACAATCAATTTAATGACAGTGGATAGCAGATGCAGAAAATGATGTTGAATGCAAAACGTCTAAACAACAAGCAAAACCTTCCGTTCTAAAAAACAAGTAGCTCTCAGTACAGTTTAAATGATAAGAAAGCATTTCAGAATGAGAACATAAAGGAGAGCATAACATAATCACCCATGCATTTATAAACCAACCCCACCATCCTCCAAACCCCAAAAGCTAATAAATTAAAAGTAGAATGCGAACCTGAATTCTACTTTCTGCATTCCAAGTGCTAAGACCGTGCCTTAAAAGAGTCACTTTCTTTGGTGAAGAGATTAACTCATTCGTTAGTGATATTGTTGCTTTTGCGAAATCATATGCACCACCAGTTACAGAAAGATCAATACTAGTTGTCGGAAGTTTATCTGCATGAAGGCAGCAGAAAATAAACTCTAATCAAGTTGGACCAAAAGGTTAGAAAATTTTCTGGGGAGTGTTTTTGAAAATTACATCTAGAGTCAAAGAGAAGTCAAAAATACCCTCCAACTGATTGAGATTCTATTGCCAATAATTTCTTTTTACTCTTGATATCAAGTTCCAAGGAAAGATAATTTAGGAGAAAGGTTCATTTTTAAAAATAAAATAGATTAAATGACATTAACTAATTTTCTTAATTAACATAAAAGTTAGTTAAATATTCTAATATTTGAGTGGTAATGTAAGGCTATAAACCAATAATATAATCATTCTGCATATTCCCTTCTTGATAGTTCCCCTGCCTCTCCTTCACCCTCTTTTGCCTCACACTGTTAATCTTCCCAACATGGCATGACCCATTCAGTTATAAACAAATACAACTAGTAGAAATACAGAGAAAATAACCACTCTTCCTCTTCCTAACCACACACAACAAATTTAGCAACAGTTAGAGAGTTAAGGAAACAAGTCAGGTCTATTATTCCTATCGTATAATTGAAATGTAAGAAACACACAATTACACACACAAAATTACGAAGGGAAATCTGAACTGAAGCCGTTATACATTAGCAAATATAAAACTTGGCAACGACCCATCATCCATGGGCTTGTTTGTTTGGTGGGTTTTGATGAACTAGAAAGTGGGCACAACATAAGAAGTTGAAAACTCATAATTCCTTCACCTGGGGTAAGCTCAGGAATAGAAGTAGTGGTAGAAGAAGACGAAGCTGAGGAGCGAATTCGGGGAAGAGGAAGAACGCGTGACGAAGTCCGAAGTTGAGGGAGAAGTGGGCACGGCCATGGGCTAGGGAAGGAAGTAGAATTGGAAGGTGAGCACAAATGTGTGGTCAACGAGACAATACCTGAAGTGCCCATTTTCCCTTAACTGGCACACAATACAAAACACATAACGGTATATACTAAGAGGTTGAGGTTGAGGTTGAGGTTGTGGTTGTGGTTGTGTTTCGTCCTGAGCTATACTCATTCATTCTCTACTTATCCATGCTCCACAAGCTTTTCTTCACTACCTCTCTCTCTTCCTTTTACACTCCTTCGTCATTTTCTTCCCGCACCCCTATAATTCTTCAAACCCCAATAATACCCTTATGAATCCATATTTTTTTAATTTTTGGAATGTGAAATATGAACATTTTTTTGGATTACACGATTAGTATGCTTTTTCTAAAAGCGCTCCTAACTAAAAAAAATCGCGTTTGACCATTCATCCTGGCATTGCGTTTGTTATTTACATGGGAAGATGAAGAAAGTGTGTTGTGGATTTTTTATTTTTTTATTAAGAATCAAATGAAAATTTCACTACCTATGGAGGTGAAAGAAGAAAATGCCCACCATTAAGGTGTTAAATGATTCGGCATGGACTGTTTCTTCCTGCACCTCCATATGTTCTTCTGTTAACGTGAAAATATCTTTTAAACCTTATTGTGTTATCTCCATATAATAGTTTCTGGATTATGTAATCCACACACGTATTTGAAAAAAAACTTATGGATTATGTAATCTGGAAGCTAAAAAAGGCTTTCAGATTACATAATTCATAAACTAATCATGCATCTGAAAAAAAAGCTTCCGGATTATGTAATCCATAAGCTAATTACGAATTTGAAAAATGACTTCCAAATATGTAATCTGAAATATTACAGAGGGATATTTTTGAAAATATAAAAATGTATGGATGTGGGAGAAGAATATATGGAGGTGTAGGAAGAAACAGCCTTCTATGTGAATACACTATCTTTGGACTCAGCCCATCAAGTTATGGCCCGTGTGCACCATCCCTTTGAGACATCTCTTACAAATATGTTGAACTTTATTTTTGTTCTGAACTTTATAAATTTAATTTGTTAAATGAAGTAACTCCACAATAAACTCTTAATATGCTACATGTGCAACCAGCGTCATGGGTTCAAGTGACATTAGTTTTGTATGTAGAAAAAACATGATTCAGAGATTCATCCTTAGATTTTGTAGACTCTTCCATCAAACAATGGATAAGGTTCGTTATATTTAAAAAATTAAATATATACTATATAAATAATTAAATCAAGTATATTTATTATAAATGGTAGATTTTATTATATTAAACCAATAGTATAATAATGATATTTACTTTTTATATAAAGTTATCTTTGAATCTATGTGAATATTATTTATCTGAAGGGAGTTTGAATGATGCACGTCGTTTGTATTTATGATTTGAGGTATTGATGAGCGTGAAAGGATAATGATTGTTCAAAATGGATTACTGGTTGACACATGAAGAAAATATTGAAAGACCAATAAGTAATGACATTTTACATTTGCACCCTTATTATTTATGTGAGAGCAAAATAAAATTGTGACTATTTGCATGAAAGATTAATCAATTAAGTTAGTTATGGAACTAATTTGTCCCCACAAAAAAACATCAAACAACAATTACGTAATTATTATGGTTGATTTTTGTATGGAACATCAATATTTACATTCTCACAGTTGATATTAATTTAATTTTATAGGAATAATTGATGTTTGTTTGATCATGATTAATATTGTCCTATTTTTTTTATAATGAAATCGACTAGTATCTTTCGATAATCAATATTCAAGATATTTTGTGAGAGAAAAACCTACAACTTAAACCTTAATCATAATCATATTCTAACTCAAAAATCATGTCCTACCGTCCCTAACAATGTGACATAAACCTAACTATAAACCCTAACCCAAACATCACAAACTTAATCATAACTATAACTCTAACATTTTTACTTCAACTTATTATAATTTGTTTTTATGCAATTAAATTTTTATTTCGAAGGGAACAAATTATTTCATTCTTAATCATTGATATCTTTTCATATATGTTTTATAATTTTGTCTATGTTTTTTACTGTATTTACATTATTTTAAATAATCTTATTTTCTTTTATATTTTTTCTAAATCATCTTAAATTTCCATTTTAATCAAAACAAAATATAAAAGGTGGTGTTATTAGTTATAAGATACAACCTTATTTTGCAAGAAAATTCGTTATTTTACAAAGTTCTATACTTTTAACTAATACAGTTAAAAAGACCATCATGACAGTTTTGTAAACATTAAAACAATTTAAAATCATTATTCAAATGGTCAAAGATATTTTCAGACTTTTCACATTTGTGTTTTGTGCATCTTTTTACCACGTGGGTGGATCTATATAAAAGAGGACGTCTCAGAAAATATCTAGGACGAAAAATAAACATATCCATAGATATTTATAAATTAAATTATCAGATCCAACAGATAGGAGTGAGTAATAGGATTCAAATATTTTCAATAATCCTTTTATTAATGAGACAATGGGTATTATCATATCTAACCCACAAATAATTGTTATTTATTTGTAGTCAAAATTTTTAAATAATTGAAATATATTTGTTTTTGAAATTTCTAATTTGATTTTATAAATTTAGGGTTTTTATTATGATTTATGTTGGAGATTCAACATCGACTAGACATGAGGACAATTCATTACATATAAGTGGGTGCAAACCTCAACCTCATGAGTATATGGTTGAGTTAGACTTAAAGTTCACCAATATCGATCATATGAGTATTTGTTGGGTTTATCAGGTCACCAACCATAATATATTATCCCACGCACGAGCTGTGAGTCTCTCTCGACGTGAGGGTAATAATTTATGAATTTTTGTAGACTTTTACTTTAATATAAAACTTATTTTTTTTTAGAGAAACTAAATGTATGTATATAATTTTTACATGGTTTGATTGAATTACACTCTAAAGTTAATATTTTAAAATTTATTTTTAAGTAATGTTATTTGAAATGAAAAAATAAAGAAAACATCTAAATAGAGTATTTAAAAAAAGTGGAACAAAATCATTCACTTATTTTGTTTAGTGGAAATGTGGAGTTTATGTCGATGAGCGAGTCCTCTGCCCTATATAAGAGCAGAGCCTACATTCGTAGATCCTTTCTGAACCCGAACCCAAATCCCCTTAGCTAGGGCTTTTTCACTGTCTTTGCCTTCTTTCTTTCTCTCTGATTCCAACCAAATAAAACGGAACTTCAAAACCTTAATTAAACGTTAATCTTTGGAGAGTGAGTGAGTGAGAAAGAAGAAGAAACATGGATTTGGAAGAGGAACAAGAGTACGATCAGCAAATGATGGAGGAAGAAGACGACGAAGACGATATCACGCAAGAAGATGCGTGGGCCGTTATCTCCGCCTACTTCGAAGAGAAAGGCCTTGTTCGTCAGCAACTCGATTCCTTCGACGAGTTCATCCAAAACACTATGCAGGAAATCGTTGACGAGTCCGCCGACATCGAAATTCGACCCGAGTCGCAGCACAATCCCGGTCACCAATCTGATTTCGCCGAGGTACCTTCACTCTACTTTACCTTCCTACTTCTGTTATGTCTTCTACTCTGCACTGTTTCTAGGTTAACGAGTTCGTTGCGTTTTTCGTAGACTATTTACAGAATCAGCTTCGGCCAGATTTACTTGAGTAAGCCCATGATGACGGAGTCCGATGGAGAAACCGCCACGTTGTTTCCCAAGGCTGCTAGGTTAAGGAACCTCACCTATGCAGCTCCTTTGTATGTTGATGTCTCCAAGAGGGTCATCAAGAAGGGGCACGATGGTGAAGAAGTCACCGAGACTCAAGATTTCACCAAAGTTTTCATTGGCAAGGTGTGTCTCTTGATTCTTGATAAGGCTAAGTTTGATTTCGTTGTTGGTGCTTAAACCAAATGACTAATTAGTGATTACTCTTGTTTTGTTGTTGCTGTTACTTGTAGGTTCCTATAATGCTTCGGTCTAGTTATTGCACGTTGTACCAGAATTCGGAGAAGGATTTGACTGAACTTGGAGAGTGTCCATATGATCAAGGAGGGTATTTCATTATTAATGGGAGTGAGAAGGTTCTGATTGCTCAGGAGAAGATGAGTACCAATCATGTGTATGTGTTTAAGAAGAGGCAGCCGAACAAGTATGCCTATGTGGCTGAAGTTCGGTCAATGGCCGAGTCCCAGAACAGACCGCCCAGTACTATGTTTGTGCGCATGCTCTCTCGGACTAGTTCCAAAGGGGTAATGTTAATTCTGCAGTGTGAATTTCCTGCGGGCAACTTGCTTTTCATGGTTATGGGTTGCATCTAATGTTTGAGTTTATGATTTTCCTCCTTCAGGGTTCTTCAGGACAATATATACGTGCCACTCTTCCTTATATTCGAACTGAAATTCCCATCATTATTGTGTTTCGAGCGTTGGGGTTTGTTGCTGACAAAGATATTCTCGAACATATATGCTACGATTTCTCAGATACTCAAATGATGGAGTTGCTTCGTCCTTCCCTGGAAGAAGCGTTTGTTATTCAAAATCAACAAGTGGGTTATGCTAATTTTATATATTACATGCTTGCAGCCACTGTGATCCTGCTTTTTAAGTCTAGAACTAGAATTTATAATATTTTTTATGAGAGCATTTTAATGTCTCCCAGCCCACTTCAATCTCTGATTTATTTCCTTGCTCGGGCTCAAATAATCTTCTTTTCCTATTATTCATTTTTTTGTCTTCCAGCTTGGTGATGCCTTCTGTCTGCTTATTCTACCTTAAATTCTTTCCTTTTATATATTGTTTTTTTTTGTCTAATTGCACTCGATTTCATTTGATGTCATCTGATTCTGATTTTGCAGTGGAATGTTTATTTCTTTTTAGTTTCAGATATGTCAAACTTTTATTATTAGTGAAATATGGTGTCCTTCTATACGTTTTTTAATTATACTCCTCCATGCACTTATATTTAAGCAATTTAGTTTTATTTTCTATTAAATTTATCTCAACTGCAGGTTGCACTTGACTACATTGGGAAAAGAGGAGCAACTGTTGGTGTAACCAAGGAAAAGAGAATAAAGTGAGTTGAGCTAGATTTCTTTAAAACATGAGGATGATCTGTGTTCACCCTTTATTGAGTTAGGGCTACATTTGTATCATAATCTGCAGGTATGCTAAGGAGATCCTCCAAAAGGAGATGCTCCCTCATGTAGGGGTTGGAGAGTATTGTGAGACCAAGAAAGCCTACTATTTTGGGTTAGTTTACTTTTTTTATATCGTATGTTTTCATGTTGATGACTTAGTGAGTACTTATTATACTATCATTGCCCCTCAGATATATCATTCATCGGCTACTTCTGTGTGCACTTGGACGGAGGGCTGAGGATGATAGGGATCATTACGGGAACAAAAGGCTGGATCTGGCTGGCCCTCTACTTGGGGGTCTTTTTAGAATGGTTTGTATCTCTCAACATTTATATAATTGATACTGGTCGTAAATCAGGCACTCAGTGTCTTGTCTGTGTAGTTGTGTTTTTTTAATTAGAAGTGAAAATTGGTGAAGAGATGTAAATAACTGCCATGATTGATAGGAATTTTTTATAATAATTGGTGTAGTTGAAGGTTAGTTTTTAGGAACAGTTGTAGGATAAAATAGCCTAAAAGATGTGTACATGGATACATATCCCCTTTATTAGCTTAGATTACCTAATTTGTATGTCTTTTAACGTAGTTAGTAACTTTCTAATTAGTGAATTACAGGCTACTGTAACTTGTGATGCAGCTATTCAGAAAGCTAACGAGAGATGTCAGGGGATATGTACAGAAGGTTTGTACCGGCTTCAAATTACATCTGTTGCCGCATTCATTTTGTGCTGCCTAAACCTATGTACCCGTGAATGTGTAGTGTGTTGATAACGGGAAAGATGTCAATCTACAATTTGCTATCAAAGCAAAAACCATCACAAGTGGACTTAAATACTCACTAGCTACTGGTAATTGGGGACAAGCAAATGCTGCCGGTACCAGAGCTGGAGTTTCACAGGTATGAATATAAATTACAGCATTATGATTCAAGTAAAAATAGTTTTGCTATATCTTCCATAGAAGAAATGATACTAAACATTTTGATATTGTGCTTCAGGTGCTGAATCGTTTAACTTTTGCGTCAACTTTATCTCATTTGAGAAGACTGAATTCCCCAATAGGACGTGAAGGTAAAATTTCATGACTATCCACCTGTGCAGTGCTTGCATAAGTTAATAGCATTAAGACAATATGGTAATGTATTCTCAATTATTTCTTTATATCCACTCAGGTAATGCACTATTGCAATATTGGTTGTTTGTCTAAGTTGTAATTTTTACCGATTTCTTCCTTCCCCATTTTATTTCAGGGAAGTTGGCCAAACCAAGACAGCTGCATAATTCTCAATGGGGAATGATGTGTCCAGCAGAAACACCTGAAGGACAAGTGTGTATTTTGCTTTCCAAGCATATTGCTATATTAGTACTTGTTGTTAGGAACTCATCTTTCTCTTTGGTACTTATGAGTGTGATTGGGCTATTGCATAGGCCTGTGGACTTGTGAAGAATCTGGCATTGATGGTCTACATAACAGTTGGTTCAGCAGCATATCCTATTCTGGAGTTTTTGGAAGAATGGGGCACTGAGAATTTCGAGGTTAATGGCTTTCCTGCAAAGTTATCTTGTTCATCTATATGGTAATGGTATTCAGTGTTTAAAATTTGTTTATTTTCCTTCCACATAGGAAATTTCTCCTGCAGTGATTCCCCAAGCTACTAAGATTTTTGTAAATGGTTCCTGGATGGGTATCCATCGTGACCCTGATATGTTGGTGAGAACATTGAGGAAGTTGAGACGTCGGGTAACTATCGCTTTGCTTTCTGATTTTGTTTGACAACCAATTTTTTAATTGTTTGAATGAATCTGTCAGTAAATGGCAAATAGCATATAGTTATCGTATAAGATGAATCACCTGACAGATAAGATAAATCATGATGGTAGTTGATATGAAAATCCAGAAGCATTATTTTCCATTTTACTATTATTATTATGGCACTGCAATTTATTAATAACAACACCAGATTTGGCTGCTTATTATGAAATATCACACATGTTTAAGGGTATTCATTATTTGAGAGACCATAGTATTGGTCAATTTTCAAATAGTTGCTTTCTTGATAACCTCATCATAAAGTCATCTGAGTAATCATTGTTTGTTGTCTTTTGGGATTTGATTGGTTCAATTTGCTTAGATGTTGTGATGTTGTTTTAATTGTGATCCGGTTTTTATACCTGATGGGCTCTTCATGTGCTGCAGGTTGATGTTAATACTGAAGTTGGGGTTGTCAGAGATATCCGTCTTAAAGAATTGCGCATATATACAGACTATGGTCGCTGCAGTCGTCCGTTGTTCATTGTAGATAAACAAAGGCTTCTCATAAAGAAGCGGGATATTCATGCTTTACAACAGAGGGTGAGCTAGTAGTAACTATAGTCTCTCTTAGCAGCTGATATTGTTTAAGTAATTTCTTAACTTGCTATTCAATTGCTTCAGGAATCCCCTGAAGAGGGTGGATGGCATGATCTAGTGTCCAAGGGCTTTATAGAATATATTGACACGGAAGAAGAAGAGACTACAATGATTTCCATGACAATTAATGTTAGTTATAATTCTTGTTTTGAAAATTGTACCCTTTATGCAAATTAAGAGGTTATAAAGCAACAAAAAATGATTCTTGAATAAATTTTACAGGATCTTGTACAAGCTAGGCTCAACCCAGAAGATGCATATTCCGATACATACACTCATTGTGAAATCCACCCTTCTCTAATTTTGGGTGTGTGTGCTTCTATCATACCATTTCCCGATCACAATCAGGTAAATATGGTGGTGTTGCTTTATTGTATTCATTCTGATTAATACACACTATTCTTCTCACTTACCTTTGGTTGGTGTAATCAGTCCCCACGTAATACTTATCAGTCTGCAATGGGAAAACAAGCAATGGGAATATATGTTACCAACTACCAGTTTCGAATGGTACTGTTTGCTTGTTTTTTATTAATATGTGCCTGCCTTTTTTCTGTTTGTGTATTTTACTTGACACTGGATTTTACTTTATGGTTTTGCTCAATTACTTAGGATACCTTGGCCTATGTTTTATACTATCCACAAAAGCCACTGGTCACTACAAGAGCCATGGAACATCTTCATTTCCGCCAACTCCCAGCTGGAATTGTAAATTCTTCCTTCTTTATTTATATCTTGTTAGCATTATGTGGATAATTAAAACATTCTAACATATTTACCCCTTGTGTATTAGAATGCCATTGTGGCCATTGCCTGTTATTCTGGTTATAATCAAGAAGATTCTGTCATCATGAACCAATCATCAATAGACCGTGGATTCTTTCGATCTCTTTTTTTCCGATCATATAGGTATGTTGCTGCTTGTAATTAGATATTTTTTCTTTTGATTGGTTTTTATGGTTTTTATGATATGCTGCATTCTCAACTTTTACAGAGACGAAGAGAAGAAGATGGGAACTCTAGTCAAAGAAGATTTTGGCCGTCCAGATAGAACTAACACCATGGTGAAAATTTGTGTTGGAGAATGATTCTTCTTGTTTTGCAATTTTTATTTGAAAACATCAGTTTCTTGTTTGTGGTTTATTATCGAGTTTCATTTTGTTGCAGGGCATGAGGCATGGTTCTTATGATAAGCTGGATGATGATGGTCTTGCACCACCTGTAAGCATATCTAAGTTTATGCTTTGTTGCCTGTTCCCAAGAAACTGAACAAGAACTAATTTTTTGTTGTGAAATAGGGCACAAGAGTATCTGGTGAGGATGTTATTATTGGAAAGACCACCCCAATATCTCAGGAAGAAGCACAGGGACAAGCTTTACGTTACACGAGGCGTGATCACAGCATAAGCTTACGTCATAGTGAAACTGGAATGGTTGATCAAGTATGTTTATCACATTCATTTAATTTAATGTCACATGAGTGGTGGTTTGAATGCTTAATGATTGGAGGTTTTAAATTTTAATTATTGTAAAATAGGAGTTGCTTGACAAAAATTAAATGACTACCAAAATCTGGAGTTCTGAGTTTTTTTCCTTCCATTGGTGGATTCTAATATTTTGCCTATTCTGTAGGTTCTGCTGACTACAAATGCTGATGGATTGAGATTTGTGAAAGTAAGAGTGAGATCTGTTCGTATACCACAGATTGGCGACAAATTCAGTAGTAGACATGGTCAGAAGGGAACAGTTGGAATGACTTATACACAAGAAGACATGCCCTGGACTGTGGAAGGCATCACCCCTGATATTATTGTCAACCCACATGCTATTCCATCCCGAATGACAATTGGTCAGCTTATTGAGTGTATCATGGGTAAGGTGGCCGCCCACATGGGAAAGGAAGGAGATGCAACTCCTTTTACAGATGTTACTGTAAGTAGCACTCTACCATCCACTTTTCTCTCTCTGTAACAATATATACTTGCTATAAATTGGAAGTGCTGACATAAGTAAGCTCCTTCCAGTCGCTCCTATCTGATCTTGTAACCCATCCATTTACACTATAATAACTATTTGACTGTGTTTTCTTGATTTGTGGTATGTATTGTGAGTAAGCTGTTATACATGAAGAACTGTCTGCTAAGAATCAAACAATTTGCTATTCACTATTTAACTATGAACCTAATAATGTATTTAGTTTAGACCAAAGGACAGGTATCTGTTGTGTAAAATTCTTGTTAATAGGTTTATTTAAAGTCAAATGTGATTGATATATATTGTCTATGTTTAAATTTTTATCTTTACTTCTGTAAATCAGGTGGATAATATCAGCAAAGCTCTGCACAAATGTGGGTACCAAATGCGTGGGTTCGAGACTATGTACAATGGTCATACAGGGAGACGTCTCAGTGCAATGATTTTCCTTGGTCCTACATATTACCAAAGACTGAAGCATATGGTTGATGACAAGATCCATTCTCGTGGACGTGGTCCTGTGCAGATCCTCACAAGACAACCTGCTGAGGGACGCTCACGTGATGGAGGTCTCCGATTTGGAGAGATGGAACGAGATTGCATGATTGCTCATGGAGCTGCTCACTTTCTAAAGGAGAGATTGTTTGATCAAAGTGATGCATACAGGGTCCATGTGTGTGAGCGCTGTGGGTTGATAGCTATTGCTAATCTCAAGAAGAATTCTTTCGAGTGCAGGGGTTGCAAGAACAAAACGGACATTGTTCAGGTGAATGATCATTTATCTTTTTCTGCTAGTATACAGTCAAAGTCCAAGGTTTTCCTTGTGCTGAATTCTTTTGGCTTTTATTGTCCGTGTAGGTTTACATCCCTTATGCTTGTAAGTTGCTCTTCCAAGAGTTAATGGCTATGGCCATAGCTCCAAGAATGCTTACGAAGGAGATCAAATCTGCAAAAGACCAAAAGAAGAAGGGAGCCTGATTAACATGTTTGACGTAAGCCACTACTCTTATATCCTGACTTCAACATCTCGAGAATATGAAACGCTCATCATTTCTGAATATACCAATTTTATTTTATTTCATTTTCCAATTCTGAAATTAGAGAAACCTTTCAATGTCGGATTCTTCAAATTTCGTTGTAATCCTTGAGAGCTACGGTTTATTGTATTTGTAACAACAGATCCTACAACACCAATATTTAAGTTCGATTGTTATACAAGTTAATGAAATGAGAGAATTTATTTGACAATTTCTTCAGCCCTATACTTCTGAGTTCACTCCATATAAGTTTGATACAGTGCAAATAAAGAACACATTTTCATCATGGCTTGGCTACCAGTCTTTTGAAACCTTCAAGAGAAAAATAGGGCTCTTTTTTCCTGCATCTTCATAATTTCTCCTGACTATTGGTCAAGAAAAAGATCATTTTATTTTAAAAAATACATTTTGAATTTTATAATCTGTATTTTTTTTTCTATTTACAC
>Ga0123341_1000115_pt1 | contig 35967 bp, 33 predicted proteins | sample Turbeapinknodule_FD_89959 | JGI IMG/M metagenome (GOLD analysis project Ga0123341, IMG submission 89959) | Root nodule microbial communities of legume samples collected from Mexico - Turtle bean Mexico pink nodule | ecosystem: Host-associated > Plants > Roots > Nodule | place: Mexico: Nepantla...
CGGCACCCGGGTGCCGCTGAACTGGACGGCGTCGGGGCGCCTGCTCGTCGGCCACCTGGCCGAGGACGAGCGCATCGAACTGTTCAAACGCTGCGCCCGCTCGTCACCGACCGGCCGCGCCGAGATCGATCCGGGCACGCTGTCGGAATCGGCCGGCAAGGCGTTTGAGGCACGTCTGTCGATCCAGGCGGGAGAATCGGATTATGCGGTTGCCTGCATCGCCTCGCCGATCTGCGACCGCGACGGCCAGTGCGTCGCCACCATTTCCATCGTGCTGCCTGAACAGAAGGCTTTTTCCGACGAGAACCACTATACGGCGCATGTGCGCAGTTCGGCGGAGCGGATCGAAAAGCTGATGGGCTGGCGCAACCGCTGAGCGCCCAACGGCTGAGCCAAACGCTGCACCCTACCTGTAGGAATAGCCGTGGCTGTGGCGCACGAGCTTGCGCGCCCGCGGCACATAGCGGCTGGCGGCGAAGGCATCGGCGCCGATCACCGCATAGCGCGGCTCGAACAGCTTCGTGAGGACCGAGACGTCGCCGTTAGAATCCGTCGCCTCGAGCTCGGAATCGACGAGGTCGAAAATCGTGAATTCGGCCTGTGCGCCGATCGAAAGCCGGTTTTCCATCGACAACTTGATGACGGATGCCGGCGCATGGGTGACGGCTTCCACCACCTTGTCGAAGGGCATGCCGACGCTGAGCAGCTTCGACATCGTCGTCGCCAGGTCCCAGACCGGGAAGTTCATCGAATGGCCGTGCAGGTCGGTCGAAATCGAGAACGGCAGCAGCCCGCGCGCAATCGCCGCTTCGGCGACCTTGAAGGAGAAGGAGGCGCCGCCATGGCCGATGTCGAGACGGATACCCTCGGAGGCGCAGCGCTCGGCGAGAGAGAAGAGATCCTCGTCCTCCATGATGCTCGACCCCGCCTTGCCGTTGAAGCAATGGGTGACGACGTCGCCGGGGCCGAGAATCTCCAGTACTTCGTCATAGAGTGCCGGCGGCTCGCCGACATGCACCATCATCGGCACTTTCAGGATCTTGGCGATCTTCTTGCCGAGCTTGACGGGGGTGACGCCCCAGGAGCCGGTGATGACATGGCTGGCGCGCACCTTGATGCCGACGATATGGTCGCTGTTTTCGGCATAGACTTCGAGGATACGGTCAAGATCGATATCTCTGATATCCCTGAGTTCGGCGACGCGGTTGCAGGCGACGAGGCCGATCGAGCCGAGGTTCAGGAAGGCCTTGATGCGCTCGCGCGAAGGCTCGATGATATATTCGCGGAAACCGTGGAAATTCGCTTCGCCGGCCGATCCGGCATCGACCAGCGTGGTCACGCCGCGCTCGACGCCGCATTCGGACGGGCGGATGGAAATATCGGTACCGCCATGCCAGATATGCACATGCAGGTCGACCCAGCCGGGCGAGACGAAGGCGCCCTTGCCGGCGATGCGCGTCACATCCTGCGAGATGTCCAGCGACGGACCGATCTCCGCAATCCGGCCGTCGCCATCGACGAGAATGTCGACCGCCCCGGCCGGCGCGCCGGCGCCGAAAGCCATGGGTCTGACATTGGTGAGCAGGAGCGGTTTCTTCGCCGGGTCGCCGAACATGGTATGCATTCCTTTCGAAGTCTGGATCGTCCCGCGCCGGCGGCGATCCCTCTGCTGGTCATTATGGAAGGACGGACGGAAAGCGCATCGCATTCCGATAATTCCATAATTATGATATATAAATCTTTATAATAGAATATCGGTAGCAATGTCCCTGTCAAGGAAAATGACACTGCAGTTCCTGTCGCAAAACGCCGGCAGACGAGCCCTTTTCACAGCGCCCCAAATTTCGAATAGCCAACCAAACTCTGTTTGTTTTCAGTTGGAAAGAACTGAATACTCAACCTTTTCGAGATGGTCCGGATCGGCAAAGGCGTCGATCGCGACGATCACGCCGTCGGCAATGGTGAGAGCCACGAGGACGCGAACCTCGCCATCGATGCGGACGACGAATCCGACATCGCCGTCGACGATGGCGGCTTCCGCCGCCTGGGCCCGGCCCTTGAATAGCTCGGCGACAGCTGGAGCGCCGCGCACTTCGCCGACGGCTCCGAACCGGGCCGCCGTCGCGTCCGGCCGGAAGGCGACATCGGGGGCGAGCACGGCAATCAGCGCCGCCAGATCGCCCTTGCGCGATGCGGCAAGAAAGGCCTCGGCGATCGTTCGTTTGCGGCCGAGGTCGACGGCCGTCGTCTCATCGATGCCCTGCACCCGGCGGCGGGCGCGGCTTGCAAGCTGCCTCGTGGCGGCAGAAGAACGACCGATAATCGAGGCGATCTCATCGAAGGGCAGATCGAACATGTCGTGCAGCACGAAGGCGACACGTTCGGCCGGCGCCAGCGTCTGCAGCACGACCAGCAACGCCAGGCCGACCGATTCGGCGAAGGCGGCATCGCGCTCCGGATCGTTTGCCGGATCGGCGATCACAGCATGGATTGGCATCTCCAGCGGCTCCTCGCGCCGGGTCTTGCGGGTTCGCAGCATATCAAGGCAAATGCGCGCCACCACGGTCGTCAACCAGCCGCCGAGATTGCCGACATCGCTGGTGTCGGTCCGGTTCAGCCGCAGCCAAGCCTCCTGAACGGCATCATCCGCTTCACTGCGCGAGCCGAGCATACGATAGGCAGCCGCCTTCAGATGCGCCCTGTTTGCCTCAAATTCAGCGGCCAGCCATTTTTTCTCGTCCATCCGTCACATTCCTCCGCTGCGTTCCGTCAAGACCATGACGAACGAAACCCGGCCGATGTGACACCGCCGGCGGATCGTCAAACAGTAAACCCATGAAGGAGACATACCATGCAGGAAAAAATGGTCATGCAGGAGAGAATGGGAAATCCCGCCCTCGTGCTTCCCGAGGCGATGCAGGCGCTGGCTGCCCTCAGCAAGGTCCCCACCGAGACCGGCCTTTCGCCAAAGCTGCTCGAACTCGTCAATTTGCGCGCCAGCCAAATCAACGGCTGCAGCGTCTGTGTCGACGGTCATCCCCGCATCGCCAAGAAGCTCGGCGAGACCGACGAACGGCTCTTTGCCGTCGGCGCCTGGCGCGATTCGCCCTATTTCAGCGATGCCGAACGGGCGGCGCTTGCGCTGACCGAGGCAGTGACCCGCGTCAGCGACCGCGCCGACCCCGTGCCCGATGAGATCTGGGACGAGGCGACCCGGCACTATGACGGCAGGAGCCTTGCCGCCCTCGTCATTGCCATCGCCAATATCAATGTCTGGAACCGGCTGAACATCGCCACCCGGCAGATCGCCGGCGCCTGGAAGCCGTAAATGGCGATTGCCGGCAGCGCGTCACCCCAGCGCTGCCGGCAGTCATATCTATTCAGTTCAGAAGCTCAGATGATCCCGCCGCCGCCGGCAGCCGAAGCCGGACGTTCGGCCGCCACCTTGTTGCGGTAGCCGCTGGCGCGGTAGGCGGCGATCGGGTCGATCGCACCGCCGGCCCTGCGCCGAGCTTCGGCCAGGATCGGCTCGACATCGGCGCGGTAGGCGCGCTTCAGCGTTTCCGACGCCATTAGCGCGTCGTTGTCCTGCTGATAGCCTTCGAGCGCCTTGCGGTCGACGATGAGCGCCTGCGCATAGGCGCGGCGGATTTCGTTGGCGCTGTTGATCAGGCTTTCGATCGGATCGGTGACATTGTGCGACTGGTCGATCATATGGGCCGGGTTGAAGTCGTTGACGCCGCGCTGCTCGGCATCGACCAGCTCGTTGAACACCAGGAACAGCCGGTAGGGATCGATCGCGCCGGCATCGAGATCGTCATCGCCATATTTCGAATCGTTGAAGTGGAAGCCGCCGAGCTTGCCGAACTGGATCAGGCGGGCGACGATCATCTCGATATTGGTGTTCGGCGCATGGTGGCCGAGATCGACGAGGCAGTGGGCCTTGGGGCCGAGCGTCTGGGCGATAAGGTAGTTGGTGCCCCAATCCTGAACGATCGTCGAATAGAAGGCCGGCTCGTACATCTTGTGCTCGGAGAACAGCTTCCAGTCGTCGGGCAGCGCCTTGTAAATGTCCGCCATCGAGGCGAGGTAACGCTCGAATGCCCTGGTGAAATTGCTCTGGCCGGGGAAATTCGAGCCGTCGCCGATCCAGACGGTGAGGGCCTTCGAGCCGATCGCCTTGCCGATCTCGATGCATTCGAGATTGTGTTCGACCGCCTGGGCGCGTGTTGCCGCGTCGGTATGGCTGAGCGAGCCGTATTTGTAGGAATGCGCTTGTCCCGGCGCGTCGGAAAAGGTGTTGGAATTCATCGCGTCGAAGCCGAGGCCGAGCGCATCGCCCTTGGCCTTCAATTCCTTGGAATCCGTTTTGTCCCAGGGAATATGCAGCGAAACATTCGGCGTCGCCTGCGTCAGCTGGTTGATGACGGCGCAATCGTCGAGCTTGTCGAAGATGCCGCGCGGCTCACCGGTGCCAGGGAAACGGGCAAAGCGCGTGCCGCCGGTGCCGACGCCCCAGGAGGGAACGGCGACGAAGAATTCGGCGACCCTGCGGGTGATTGCTTCGATATCGACGCCGCGACGGTCAAGGGTGGCGCCCAGCGCCTCGTAATCGGCTTTCAGTGCGGTCGCCCGCTTGTTGTTTTCGCTCGCGACCAGATCCTGCGCGATCCTGAACTCGGCCATGTCTTCCTCCCGGTTCTGCAATTTCTACATTGGAACTGCCGTGGGGCCGCCCCTCATCCGCCTGCCGGCACCTTCTCCCCATTCACGGGGGAGAAGGGAATATGCCGCTCCGGCTCAGTCCCACTCCAACATTTCGTTGGGCAAGTCCCCTCTCGCCATCTAACGTGGAAGGGTGAGGGCAGACGAATCCGCCCCGGTCAAAAAATTACCGCGTAAAGCTCTGCACGTTGCCGGCGTCGACGTTGATGATGTTGCCGGTCGATTTGGCCGAAAGGTCCGATGCGAGGAAGTAGATCGCCTCGGCGATATCCTCCGGAAACACATTGAGTTTCAGCATCGAACGCTTGCGGTAATGTTCCTCGAGATCATCCACCTCGATCTTCGAGGAGGCGGCGCGCTGCTCGCGCCATTCGCCGCTCCAGATTTTCGAACCGCGCAGCACCGCATCGGGGTTGACGGTGTTGACCCGGATGCCGGCATCCGCGCCTTCCAGCGCCAAGCAGCGGGCGAGATGGATTTCGGCGGCCTTTGCCGTGCAATAGGCCGACGCATTCGGCGAAGCGGCAAGGCCGTTCTTCGAGGCGACGAAGACGATGTTGCCGCCGAGAGCCTGGCGGCGGAACAGACGGAAGGCTTCGCGCGAAACCAGGAAATAGCCTGTCGCCAGAATATCGATATTGCGGTTCCAGGTCGAAAGCTCGGTTGCTTCGATCGGCGCGGAGGAGGCAATGCCGGCATTCGAGACGAGGATATCGACGCCGCCGAATTCGACCGAGGCTTCCGTGAAGGAGGCGATCACCGCATCTTCCTTGGTGACGTCGAGCCGGACGCTGCGCACGGCGTCAGTGCCGTATTTCTTGACGAAATCGGCTTCGGTGGCCTCAAGTGCCGCCTGGTCGATATCGGCAAGCACCACGCAGGCGCCCTCGCCGACGAGGCGGGCAGCCGTCGCCCGGCCAATGCCGCCGGCGCCGCCGGTAACGAAGGCGACGCGGCCGGCAAGGCTCTTCGGCTTCGGCATGCGCTGGAGCTTGGCCTCTTCGAGCAGCCAGTATTCGATATCGAAGGCTTCCTGCTCCGGCAGGCCCTGATATTCCGAGACCGTCGAGGCGCCGCGCATGACGTTGATGGCGTTGACGTAGAATTCGCTGGCGATGCGGGCGGTTGCCTTGTCGCGGGCAAAGGACAGCATGCCGACGCCGGGAACGAGGAAGATGACGGGATTGGCGTCGCGCATGGCGGGCGAATTGTCATGCTTGCAGTCGTTGTAATAGCGGGCGTAATCGGCGCGGTAATCCTCCAGCGCCTGGTCGAGAGCGGCGACGATCGCGTCGACATCCGGCTTGGCCGGGTCGAAATCGACGATCAGCGGGCGGATCTTGGTGCGCAGGAAATGATCCGGGCAGCTGGTGCCGAGCGCGCCGAGCGGGCGCAGATCCTTGGAATTGACGAATTCGAGCACGGCGTCCTGATCGTCGAAATGGCCGAGCTTGCGCTCCTGCTTGCCGATACGGCCGCGGATCTCCGGCATCAGCCGGGCAGCGATGGCGCGGCGCTCGGTAACGGGTAGGCTCTGGGTCAGCGCACCACCGAAAATCGTCTTGCCTTCGGTCTTTTCCGCAAACCAGACAATCGCCTTGTTGATGATGTCGAGCGTCAACTCGTAGCAGGCCTTGGCGTCGTTTGCCCAGGTGAAGAGACCATGGCTTTCGAGCACGACGCCCTTGGCGCTCGGGTTCGCCTTGACGAAGGCTTCGAGATCGAGGCCGAGCTGGAAGCCTGGACGGCGCCAGGGCAGCCAACCGATCTCGTTACCGAAGATCTGCTGCGTCAGCTCCCTAGAGTTTTTCGAGGCGGCGATCGCGATGATCGCGTCGGGATGCATATGATCGACATGGGTGAACGGCACGAAACCGTGCAGCGGCGTGTCGATCGAGGCAGCGCGGCCATTCAGGTTGAAGGTGCAGTGCGGCAGGAAACCGACCATGCGGTCCTCGTCCTCGACACCCCTGTAGATGCCTTTCAGCGATTCCAGCTTGTCCTGGTAGAGTGTGGCGAAACCGTCGAGCTTGATGGTGCCGACGTCGCCGCCCGAACCCTTGACCCAGAGCACCTTGACCTTGCCGCCATCAAGCGGATCGGTTTCCATCACCTTCGCCGAGGTGTTGCCGCCGCCGTAATTGGTGATGCGCGTGTCGGCGCCGAGCAGATTGGAGCGATAGAGCAGCTTGCCGGGCTCATCGAGGCCTGCCGCGTAACCATCATCCCACCGGTTTTCCAGAAGCCGGACGTTCGCCGCCATGTCATCCTCCCATATAGGCTTGCAAGGCGCAAACGATCAGCGCGCCCTTTCGCTGACGGTATCGCGCATCAAAACTACGCTTGTCAATCGAAAACGATCAAATTCGATTATTGTGCAGCGCAATATGAAATTTTATGATCGTTTGTGATTGACAGGCTTTAACGGATACGAAATAAATATGAGAAGAGGAGGAGCCCAATGCACGAACGCGAACGTCATCGTATTATCTTAAGCGCCGTCCAGGAAAAGTCCGTCGTCACGATCCAGGACATTGCCGAGTTGACGGAAGCTTCTGAAGCGACAATCAGGCGCGACATTGCGGCTCTTCATGTGCAGGGCAAGATCCGTCGCGTCCGCGGCGGCGCGGAGGCGGTGCATCCGCCGCAGCTCGGCAATCTCGCCGGCCGGCCTTTCCGGGTTTCAGAATCAGTCAACATCGATAAAAAGCGTGCAATTGCGCGCGCCGCCGTCGAACTTTGCGAGGCCGGCGACGCCATCATCATCAATGGCGGCACGACGACCTTCCAGATGGTGCATTATATGGCCGGCCACCGCCTGCAGGTAATGACCAACTCTTTTGCCATTGCCGAACATCTGGTGAAGCACTCGAAAAACACCGTGACGGTGCCGGGCGGCGCGATCTATCGCGAACAGAGCCTGATCCTGTCGCCTTTCGACAATGACGCGATCCGCAATTTTTATGCGCGGCGCATGTTCATCGGCGCGCAGGGCGTCGGGCCGCTCGGGATCATGGAGGCGGACGCCCTCATTATCCAGAGCGAGCAGAAGCTGATGCACCAGGCCGACGAACTCGTCGTCATGGCCGATTCAAGCAAATTCAATCGCCGGTCGAGCCTCATTCTCTGCGCGCTCGACCGCGTTTCTGCGATCATCACCGATGACGGGATTTCGGAAGAGGCAGCTCGCATGGTCGAGAATGCCGGCGTCCGGCTCATTGTCGCGAACCCGGTGGCGCAGCTTGCGAAGGAGGATTCCTCGTCGGTCGCATGAAGCGCCGCCGAGGTGTGGAAGTCTAAATCTTAATGGGAGGAAAGTGACATGAAATTCGCAAAGACACTTGCGCTCGGCGCAGCGCTAGCCGTCGCTATGATGGCCGGCACCGCCAGCGCCAAGGACATCAAGATCGGCCTCGTCGTGAAGTCGCTCGGCAACGGCTTCTTCGACGCCGCCAATAAGGGCGCCCAGGAAGCCGCCAAGGAACTCGGCGGCGTAGAAGTGATCTACACCGGCCCGACCTCGACGACGGCCGAAGGCCAGATCGAAGTGATCAACTCGCTGATCGCCCAGGGCGTCGATGCCATCGCCGTTTCGGCGAACGATCCCGACGCGCTCGTTCCGGCGCTGAAGAAGGCTGCCCAGCGCGGCATCAAGGTGATCTCCTGGGATTCCGGCGTCGCACCTGAAGGCCGCATCCTGCAGCTCAACCCATCTTCCAACGAGTTGATCGGCAAGATGTGCCTGACGCTCGTCAAGGACCACCTTGAAGGTGGCAAGGGTGACTTCGCCATCCTGTCGGCAACGACCACCTCGACCAACCAGAACATCTGGATCGACCAGATGAAAAAGCAGCTCAAGGATTTCGCCGGCCTCAACCTCGTCACCACAGTCTATGGCGACGACCTCTCCGACAAGTCCTATCGTGAAGCCGAAGGCCTCTTGAAGTCCAACCCGAACGTCAAGGTCATCGTCGCTCCGACGACGGTCGGCGTTCTCGCCGCTTCCAAGGTCGTCGAAGACAAGGGTCTCGTCGGCAAGGTCTACGTCACCGGTCTCGGGCTGCCGTCCGAAATGGCCGGCGCGATCAAGTCGGGCGCCACGAAGGAATTCGCCATCTGGAATCCGATCGATCTCGGCTATTCCGCCACCCAGATCGCCTATCACCTGGCAAAGGGTGATACCGACGGCAAGCCGGGCAGCGAAATCGAAGCAGGCCGCATGGGCAAGATCAAGATTGGCGACAATGGCGAAGCCGCCATGGCCGATCCCTTCGTCTACAACGCTTCCAACATCGACCAGTTCTCCAAGGTCTTCTGATCCGAAGCAGCTCTATAAAAGCCCGGCGGCCTGATAGCCGCCGGGATTTCTCATTCGACACTGGTATAAGCCGATGAACGCCGCCTTTCAACAATCCGTCACGGACAGCAAAACCGGCGATGCCCCCGCCATTCTGGAAATGCGCGGCATCTCGCAGATCTTTCCAGGCGTGAAAGCGCTCGACAATGTCAGCATCGCGCTTCACCCCGGCACGGTCACCGCGCTGATCGGCGAAAACGGCGCCGGCAAATCGACGCTCGTCAAGATCCTGACCGGCATCTACAGGCCGAACGAAGGCGAGATCCTGGTCGACGGCCGAACGGTGACCTTCTCCAGCGCCCAGGCGGCGATCGATGCCGGCGTCACCGCCATCCATCAGGAAACCGTGCTGTTCGACGAGTTGACGGTTGCCGAAAACATCTTCCTCGGCCATGCGCCGCGCACGCGCTTTCGCACCATCGACTGGCAGGTGATGAACAGCCGCTCGAAGACGCTGCTGACCGCGCTTGAAAGCAATATCGATCCGACGATCCGGCTGAAGGACCTCTCGATCGCGCAGCGCCACCTGGTGGCGATTGCCCGCGCTTTGTCGATCGAGGCCCGCATCGTCATCATGGACGAGCCGACGGCCGCCCTTTCCCGCAAGGAGATCGACGATCTCTTCCGCATCATCAAGGGCCTGAAGGAACAGGGCAAGGCGATCCTGTTCATCAGCCACAAGTTCGACGAGGTCTACGAGATCGCCGACGATTTCGTCGTCTTCCGCGACGGCCGCGCTATCGGTCAGGGCCGGCTCAAGGAAACGCCACAGGACGAAATCGTCCGCATGATGGTCGGCCGCGACGTCGAAAACGCCTTCCCGAAGATCGACGTGGCAATCGGCGCTCCGGTGCTCGACGTCGAAAAATACAGCCACCGCACCGAATTCCGCGATATTTCGCTGACCCTGCGCAAGGGCGAGATTCTCGGCATCTACGGCCTGATCGGCGCCGGACGGTCGGAACTCGCGCAGTCGCTCTTCGGCATCACCCGGCCGCTCTCCGGCAGGCTGACGCTCGAGGGTCGGGAAATTTCGATCCATTCGCCGCATGATGCGATCAAAGCCGGCATCGTCTATGTTCCCGAAGAGCGCGGCCGCCACGGCCTGGCGCTGCCGATGCCGATCTATCAGAACATGACGCTGCCATCGCTCGCACGCACCTCGCGCAAGGGCTTCCTGCAGGCGGCGGAAGAATTCGCGCTCGCCCGCAAATATGCCGAGCGGCTGGATCTGCGCGCCGCCGCCCTCTCCGTGCCGGTCGGCACGTTGTCGGGGGGCAATCAGCAGAAGGTCGTCATCGGCAAGTGGCTCGCCACCACGCCCAAGATCATCATCCTCGATGAACCCACCAAGGGCATCGACATCGGCTCGAAGGCTGCCGTCCACGGCTTCATCAGCGAGCTTGCCGCAGAGGGCCTCTCGATCATCATGATCTCTTCCGAACTGCCCGAAATCATCGGCATGTCGGACCGGGTACTGGTGATGAAGGAAGGTCTGTCGGCCGGGCTCTTCGAGCGCGATCAGCTTTCACCGGAAGCGCTGGTGCGCGCGGCGACCGGAAATGCATGAGGTGATGGGCATGGCCAAACTGATCAGAAAACGCGAAACCCTGCTCTTTGCCATCATCGTGCTGATGATCGGCATCTTCTCGACGCGGGCCGCCGATTTCGCCACACCGGACAATCTCGCCGGTATCTTCAACGATACAGCGATCCTGATCATTCTGGCGCTTGCCCAGATGACGGTCATCCTGACGAAATCGATCGATCTCTCGGTTGCCGCCAATCTCGCCTTTACCGGCATGGCGATCGCGATGATGAATGCCGCCTTTCCCGGCCTGCCGCTGATCTTGCTGATCCTTGCCGCGGTCGTGATCGGTGCTGCGCTCGGCTCCATCAACGGCTTCCTCGTCTGGCGCCTCGAAATCCCGCCGATCGTCGTCACCCTAGGCACGCTTACCATCTATCGCGGCATGGCTTTTGTGCTCTCCGGCGGCGCCTGGGTGAACGCGCACCAGATGACACCGACCTTCCTCGCCGTCCCCCGCACGCCGATTCTCGGCCTGCCGGTGCTGGGCTGGGTTGCGATCATCATCGTCGCGCTGATGTACATGCTGCTGCGCTACAGCCAGTTCGGCCGCTCGGCCTATGCGACCGGCGGCAATCCGACGGCTGCCGTCTATGCCGGCATCGATACCGGCCGCACGAAGTTCCTGGCCTTCGTGCTTTCGGGGGCGCTTGCCGGCCTTTCCAGCTATCTCTGGGTGTCGCGTTATGCCGTCGCCTATGTCGATATCGCCAACGGCTTCGAACTCGACAGCGTCGCGGCCTGCGTTATCGGCGGCATCTCGATTGCCGGAGGCGTCGGCTCTGTCGCCGGCACCGTGCTCGGCGCGCTCTTCCTCGGCGTCATCAAGAACGCCCTGCCGGTCATCGGCATTTCGCCCTTCACGCAGATGGCGATCTCCGGAACCGTCATCATCCTTGCCGTCGTCTTCAACGCAAGGCGCGAGCGCAATCGAGGCCGCATCATCCTGCGTGACCGCGCAGCAGCGGAGGTCGCAGCATGAGCACCGTTTCTTCAACACCCGGAAAACGGGTCATTCCCGATCGGCTCGGCACACCTTTCAAGCGCGTCATTTCGAGCTGGGAAGTGCTGCTCTTCGGTGTCGCCGTCCTGATCTTCATCTTCAATTCCGTGGCCTCTCCCTATTTCCTCGATGCCTGGAACCTCTCGGACGCGACATTCAACTTCACCGAAAAGGCGATGATCGCCTTCGCCATGGCGCTGCTCGTCATCTCGGGCGAAATCGACCTCTCGGTCGCCGCGATCATCGCGCTTGCCTCGACGGCGATGGGGGCGGCGGCGCAGCTTGGCGTCGGCACGCCCGGACTGGTGCTGATCGGCATCGGCACCGGCCTTGCATGCGGCATCTTCAACGGCGTGCTGGTCTCGGTGCTGAAACTGCCGTCGATCGTCGTCACCATCGGCACGATGAGCCTATTCCGCGGCATTTCCTATATCGTGCTCGGCGACCAGGCTTACGGCAAGTATCCCGCCGACTTCGCCTATTTCGGTCAGGGTTATGTGTTCTGGGTGTTTTCCTTCGAATTCGTGCTGTTCATCGTACTGGCGGCCCTCTTCGCCATCCTGCTGCATGCGACGAATTTCGGCCGGCAGGTCTATGCGATCGGCAATAATGATTTTGCCGCCCGCTTCTCCGGTATCCCGGTCGAGCGCGTGAAATTCATTCTCTTCCTGCTGACCGGCGTCATGAGCGGCATTGCCGCCGTCTGCCTGACCTCGCGCCTCGGTTCGACCCGGCCGTCGATCGCCCAAGGCTGGGAGCTCGAAGTCGTCACCATGGTCGTGCTCGGCGGCATCTCGATCCTCGGCGGCTCCGGCAGGATCGGCGGCGTCGTCATCGCTGCCTTCGTCATGGGCCTCGTCACCTTCGGCCTCGGCCTGTTGAACGTGCCCGGCATCGTCATGTCGATTTTCATCGGCCTGCTCCTGATTATCACTATTGCGATCCCGATCATTGCCCGCCGCATCAAGCTCATGAGCTCCCGATGACCCTGGAAAAACACGCCTTCAAGATGCAGCTCAACCCCGGCATGGAAGCCGAATACCGCAAGCGGCATGACGAGATCTGGCCGGAACTGGTCGATCTCCTGCACCAATCGGGCGCCAGCGACTATTCCATCCATCTCGACCGCGAGACCAACACGCTCTTCGGCGTGCTGACGCGGCCGGCCGACCACACGATGGCAAGCCTGCCGGAGCATCCAGTCATGAAGAAATGGTGGGCTCATATGGCCGATATCATGGCAAGCAATCCGGATAACTCGCCCGCTCAGAGCGACCTCGTCACCCTCTTCCATATGCCATGAGCACCCTCTCCTATCGCCGCATCGCCGTTCTCGACATCGGCAAGACCAATGCCAAGGTCGTCGTCCTCGACAGCGAAACCGGCACCGAGATCGCCGTGCTGAAACGGCCGAACATCACGATCAAAACTGGCCCCTATCCGCACTACGACATAGAGGCCCTGTGGTCCTTCGCACTCGACGCGCTGAAGCGCCTTGCGCGAGAACCCGGCTTCGATGCCATTTCGATCACCACCCATGGCGCGGCGGCCGCGCTGCTCGACCGGGACGGTGCGCTCGCCATGCCCGTGATCGACTACGAGCATGAATATCCGCAGGCGATCCGCGATGCCTATACCGCCTTGCGCCCCTCCTTCGACGAAACCTTCTCGCCGCGCCTTGCGATGGGCCTCAATGTCGGCGCGCAACTGCATTACCAGAAGAGTGCTTTGCCGGCAGACTTCGCTGAGGTCGCCACCATCCTCACCTATGCGCAATATTGGGCGGCGCGGCTGACCGGCGTCTCCGCCAACGAACTGACTTCCCTCGGCTGCCACACCGACCTCTGGAATCCGAAAACATCAGACTATTCCTCCCTCGTCGACCGGCTCGGCATCCGCGATCTGATGGCGCCGATCCGCTCCGCCTTCGATGCGCTCGGCCCTGTCCTGCCCGAGATCGCCGACGAAATCGGCATTTCCGTCCCGGTCTATTGCGGCATCCACGATTCCAATGCCTCGCTGCTGCCGCACCTCGTCCATCGGGAAGCCCCCTTCGCCGTCGTCTCGACAGGCACATGGGTCATCAGTTTCGGCGTCGGCGGCGATCTCGACCACCTCGATCCGAGCCGCGATGCACTCGCCAATGTCGACGCCTATGGCCGAGCCGTCCCCTCCTCGCGTTTCATGGGCGGGCGGGAATTCGAGATGCTTTCGGCCGAGATCGGCCCAGTGAACGACGACGCCGCCTGGGCGGCGATCGGTGCTGTGATCGGCAAGGGCATGATGCTGCTGCCCAATATCGCCCCCGCCTCCGGACCCTTCCCAGGAAAAATAGGCCGTTGGATCGGCGCGGAGGAAGTAAGCCGCGAGGCGCGTCATGCCGCCGCCTGCCTCTATCTGGCGCTGATGACCGACGCCTGCCTCGGGCTGATCGGCGCCAAGGGCCCCGTCGTCGTCGAAGGACCTTTTGCCCTCAACGAGACCTATCTGAAGCTGCTTGCGGCACTTGCCGGCCGCGAGGTTATGGCCCTTCCCGGCACAACCGGCACCAGCCAGGGCGCGGCGTTGCTCACCGGCATCCGGCCGGTCTCAGGTGCCGAGAGGCATTTTGCACCGGCCGATATCCCAGGACTGATCGCCTATCGCGACCGCTGGTACGCCGCGATGGAATAGGAGTCTTTCCAAGAACGGCCTTGTCCGTCCTTGGCTTGCGGTTAGTGTGTCACCTCGAAAATGAAGTCGAGGAGACACCATGACAGAGACATTCGATCCGCGCGCCCTTGCAGCCAGGCTTCACAGTCTGCATCAAGACGCCAGGCAGGAGGCAACGAGCACGTTCGCGCTGCCGGCTGATCTGCATCAGGCCATGGAGGCGCAGAATTTCCTCGCCGCCGCCGAAGGCATTTCCAGCAATGCGTGGAAGGTGACGGTTTCGCCGCAGGGCCAGGCGGTCGCTGCGCCGCTGCATCCCTATGCCGAAGCTGTCTCCGGCGCTGATATTGCCTGGTATCCGGGGCTGAAATTCGAGACCGAGATTGCCGTGCGCCTCGGCAAGGATCTGCCGATCCGCGCAGGCACTGCCTACAGCCGTGCCGAAGTGGTCGAGGCGATCTCCTCCGTCTATCTCGGCGCCGAGCTGCTGGTCAGCGCCATTAAGGAAAGCGGTGCCGTTTCCTTTCTGCTGTTCGTCGCCGACCGCCTCGGCAATAGCGGCTATGTGCTCGGCCCGCAGGTCGAAAAGAGCGCCGTCGACACCGCCGGCGGCACGCCGCTCAAGGTCACCCATGCCGGCTGCATTATCTATGACGGTCCGGCGCAGCATCCGAAGGGGGACGTTCTCACCTGGCTCATCGATTACGCCAATGACGGTCTGCGCCCCGAAACATCGCTGAAGGCAGGCGCGCTGATCACCACGGGCACGTTGAGCGGCGCAATCGAACTGACCGAGCCCGGTGCAATCGACATCCTCTTCGGCGATGTCAGGCTGAGTTTTTCTGTGTCGAAGTCATAATTGACACCGGTTCTGGCTGCGGCCGCGGCCAACCCCAAGGCCGCCTTCACGCCCGGCAGAAATGTTAAGTTGACAATCTAGGTTTAGTTTTGCAGGAACCGGATCCGAGGAGGGCTTATAAACGTCCGGAGCCTTCCCGAACCTGCAGCGCCGAACCTGGAGCAGACCATGCCTTCGTCTTTCCTTGCCCTGTCTGATATCAGCTATGCCATCGGGCCAAGATCCATCCTGCATGGCATCGACCTGACGCTCGAGCAGGGCCGCATCTATGGGCTGGTGGGGCCGAATGGTTCCGGCAAGAGCACGCTTTTGAAGATCATCGCCCGCCAGATCGCACCGAAATCCGGCGCCATCGCCTTCGGCGGCAAGCCGGCGGCTGATTGGGGCGCTCGGGAATTTGCCCGGCACGTCACCTATATGCCGCAATTCACCCCGGCGACCGACGGGATGACCGTGCGCGAACTCGTGGCGCTCGGCCGCTTTCCCTGGCACGGAACGCTCGGCCGCTTCACCGCGACGGATCGCGATATGGTCGAAGAGGCGATCGCCCGCACCGAGCTCGAGGATTTTGCCGATCGTCTCGTCGCCAACATGTCCGGCGGCGAGCGTCAGCGCGCCTGGATCGCCATGATGCTCGCCCAGAATGCCCGCTGCCTGCTGCTCGACGAACCGACATCGGCGCTCGACCTCGCTCATCAGGCAAGCGTTCTCTCGCTGGTGCAGGAGCTCAGCCACGAACGCGGGCTGACCGTCGTCATCGTACTGCACGATATCAATCTTGCCGCCCGCTACTGCGACGCGATCGTCGCGCTCAGCCGCGGCCGGATCAAGGCCGAAGGCACGCCCGCCGAGATCATGCAAGCCGACACGCTGCACTCCATTTTCGGTGTCGGCATGGGTGTCTTCCCGCATCCCGTTCGAAAAGAGCCGGTCAGCTATCTCCTCTAGAGCATGTCGCGCAAAAGTGTGCAGCGGTTTTGCGATAACGACATGCGTAAAAACAAAGACCTAAAGCGCGAGGAGCGAATCTGAAAGATCGCGACGCGCTTTAGGCCGTCGCCTACACCTTCTCGCGAAACATCTCGATGATGGCGGAGAAATCCCGTCCGCCATTGCCCTGCTTTTCGAAGAGCGCAAAAAGCTGCGCAGCCTCGGCACCCATCGGCGTTGACGCACCGCTCGCCAGCGCTGCCTCCTGCGAGAGTCTCAGATCCTTCAGCATCAGCGCCGCGGCAAAACCCGGCTTGTAGCCGTTATTCGCCGGCGACGTCGGCACCGGCCCAGGCACCGGGCAATAGGTATTGATCGCCCAGCACTGGCCTGATGAGGTCGAGGCGACGTCGAACAACGCCTGGTGCGAGAGGCCGAGCTTCTCAGCCAGCACGAAGGCTTCGCAGACGCCGACCATCGAGATGCCGAGGATCATGTTGTTGCAGATCTTCGCCGCCTGGCCGGCGCCCGCCTCGCCGCAATGGACGATCTTCTTGCCCATGGCCTCCAGGATCGGCTTGGCCCTGGCGAAGGCCTCGTCCGAGCCGCCGGCCATGAAGGTCAGCGTGCCGGCGCTCGCCCCGCCGGTGCCGCCGGAGACGGGCGCGTCGAGCGAGAGGCAGCTTGCGGCCTTCGCCATCTCATGCGCCTTGCGGCTGCTCTCGACATCGATCGTCGAGCAATCGATAACCAGCGTGTCCTGTGCCGCGGTCTGCAGAATATCGGTCCAGGCCGTCAGCACATGCCTGCCCTGCGGCAGCATCGTGATGATGACCTCCGCGTCCTTGACCGCCTGACTGGCATGGCTTGCCGCTCTGACGCCGCTCGCCTCGGCCGCCTTCAGCACCGAGGCCGCGAGATCGAAGCCGAGGACCTCGTGACCCGATTTGACGAGATTGGCCGCCATCGGCCCGCCCATGTTGCCGAGGCCGATGAATGCGATCCTTGCCATGGTCTTCTCCTACCTGTTGTCTTCGAGGATCATCGCCGCTGCCTTTTCGGCGATCATGATCGTGGGCGAATTGGTGTTGCCCGAGGTGATCGACGGCATCACCGAGGCGTCGGCGATCCTAAGCTTGCCAAGCGCCCGGAGTTTCAGCCGGGGATCGACGACGCTGTCCCTGTCGGCGCCCATGCGGCAGGTTCCCACCGGATGGAAGATCGTCGTGCCTATCTCGCCCGCCGCCCGCTCCAGATCGGCCTCGGTCTGATAACTCGGCCCGGGCTTAAATTCCTCCGGCCGAAACCTCGCGAACGAAGGCTGCGCGACGATCTTGCGCGTCAAGCGTATTGAACGCACCGCTATGTCACGATCGCGCTGCGTCGAGAGGTATTTCGGACTGATCGTCGGCTGGGCGGCAAAATCCGGGCTCGACAGGTGCACTGAACCTCGGCTTTCCGGCCTCAGATTGCAGACACTCGCGGTGATCGCCGGGAAGGGATGGACAGGATCGCCGAATTTTTCCAGCGAGACCGGCTGCACGTGATATTGCAGGTCGGGCGTTTCCCGGTCCGGGCCGGAGCGGGTGAAGATGCCGAGTTGGCTCGGCGCCATCGCCATCGGCCCGGAGCGTCGGACGAGATATTCGAGCCCGATCGCCGCCTTGCCGATCAGTTTCGTCGCCTTCTCGTTCAGCGTCGGAACGCCCGTCACCTTATAGGCCAGCCGCAGTTGCAGATGGTCCTGCAGGTTCTCGCCGACACCCTTCACCTCCGCGACGACTTCGACGCCCGCTTGGCTGAGCACCTCGCCCCGGCCGATGCCCGACAGCTCCAAAATATGCGGCGAGCCGATCGAACCGGCCGAAAGGATGGTTTCCCTGGTCGCATAAGCGCGTTTCGCCACGCCATCGTGCTGGAATTCTACGCCGGCAACGGCGCCCTCCTCCACCAGCAGCCGCCGGACCTGCGCCTTGATGAGCACGGTCAGGTTGGAGCGCTTCCGTGCCGGGCGCAGGAAGGCCTTGGAGGTGTTCCAGCGAATGCCGGAGCGTTGGTTGACGTCGAAATAGCCGGAGCCCTCGTTGCTGCCGCGGTTGAAATCCCCGGTCTCCGGAATGCCGGCTTCCCTCGCCGCTTGCTGGAAGGCATCGAGCACGGCCCAGCGCACGCGCGCCTTCTCGATCCGCCACTCGCCGCCCGCCCCATGCAGGTCGTCGGCGCCGCGATAAAAATCCTCGGACTTGCGGAAGAAGGGCAGAATGTCGTCCCAGCCCCAGCCGGTGCAGCCCATCTGCCGCCAGAGGTCGTAATCGCGCGCCTGGCCGCGCATGTAGATCATGCCGTTGATCGACGAACAGCCGCCGAGCACCTTGCCGCGGGGATAACTCAGCGCCCGGCCGTTCAATCCCGCTTCCGGCGCTGTGGTAAAGCACCAGTCGGTACGCGGATTGTTGATGCAATAGAGATAGCCCACAGGAATGTGGATCCAGTGGTAATTGTCGCTGCCGCCGGCTTCGAGCAGCAGCACCCGGCTCCTGCCATCGGCCGATAGCCGGTTGGCAAGCACGCAGCCGGCGCTGCCTGCCCCGATGATGATGTAGTCATAACGATCCATGTGCGCCCCGCACGAAGCTCCAGATGCCTGCCGCTTCCCTCCGCCCGCGCTGCGGAAAGAGGAGAGTTCCGCCGTTCAGCGGCGATAGACGAAGCCTAGCTTCCGCCCCAGCCGCGAAGCGTAGAATTCGCCGATGATGCCGCGGCGGAAAATCAGCACGCAGACCATGAAGACGATGCCGGTGATGATCGTCACCGGGAATTCCGAGGTGGCGAGGTAGTTTTCCAGCGCCACGACCAGGCCGGCGCCGAAGAGCGGGCCAATCAGCGTGCCGATGCCGCCGAGCAGCGTCATCAGGATCACCTCGCCCGACATCTGCCAGGCGACGTCGGTGAGAGTCGCGAACTGGAAGACGATCGATTTCACCCCGCCCGCAAGCCCGGCAAGCGCCGCCGACATGACGAAGGCGCCGAGCTTGTAGCGCGCCACGGAATAACCGAGCGAGATCGCCCTCTGCTCGTTTTCGCGGATCGATTTCAGGATCATGCCGAAGGGCGAATTGATGAAACGCCAGATGATCAGCACGCCGATCAGGAAAACCGCCAGCACGAAATAATACATGTTGGTCGAGCTGTTCAGATCGATGAAACCGAAGAGATGGCCGCGCGGCACCGACTGGATGCCGTCCTCGCCTTCGGTAAACTTAGCCTGCAGGCAGAAGAAGAAGAACATTTGAGACAGCGCCAGCGTGATCATCGCGAAATAGATGCCCTGGCGGCGGATCGCAAAGAAACCCATGACGAGGCCGAGAAAGGCGGCCCCCGCCACGCCGATCAGGATGCCGAGTTCCGGCGGCAGGCCCCATGCCTTCACCGTATAGGCGGTGAAATAGGCAGCCCCGCCGAAGAAGGTGGCATGGCCGAAGGAAAGCAGGCCGGTATAGCCGAGCAGCAGATTGAAGGCACAGGCAAAGAGCGCGAAGCAGAGCAGCTTCATCAGAAAGATCGGATAGAAGAAAAACGGCGCCAGCAGCAGAAGCAGCAATCCCACGAGCAGGAAGCCCGCCTGCACCGAAAGGGCGGTGCGACTTCTTTCCGTTCGGATGGTGTCGGTGATGTCGGTCATATCAGGCATCCCGGCCGAAGAGGCCCGCGGGCCTGAGGAGAAGCACGATCGCCATGATGACGAAGATGACGATGTTGGAAGCCTCGGGGTAGAAGACCTTGGTCAGGCCCTCGGCAATGCCGAGCACATAACCGGTGATGATCGCGCCCATGATCGATCCCATGCCGCCGACAACGACCACGGCGAAGACGACGATGATCATGTTCGAGCCCATCAGCGGCGAGACCTGATAGATCGGCGCCGCCAGCACGCCGGCGAAAGCGGCAAGCCCGGCGCCGAGCGCGTAGGTGAGCGTCAGCAGCACCGGCACGTTGACGCCGAAGACTTGCACCAGCACGGCGTTTTCGGTGGCGGCCCTGAGATACGCCCCGAGCTTGGTCTTTTCGATCAGCAGCCAGGTGCCGAGGCAAACGACCAGCGAGACGACGACCACCCAGCCACGGTAGATCGGCAGGAACATGAAGCCGAGATTGGCGCCGCCGGCCAGCGCCGCCGGTGTCGCATAGGGCTGGCCGGAAGAGCCGTAGAGAAAACGGAAGGTGCCTTCGACCGCGAGCGCCATTCCGAAGGTGAAGAGCAGGCCGTAGAGCGGATCGAGATCATAGAGCCGGCGCAGGAACAACCGCTCGATGACGGCGCCGGCAAGGCCGACGATGACGGGCGCCAGGATCAGTGACGGCCAGTAGCCGATGCCGGCATAGGTGAGTAGCAGATAGGCGACGAAGGCGCCGAGCATATATTGCGCGCCATGGGCGAAGTTGATCACCCTGAGCAGGCCGAAAATGATGGCAAGGCCGAGGCTGAGCAGCGCATAGAACGAGCCGTTGATCAGGCCGATCAGCAACTGGCCAAGCAGCGCCTGCAGGGGAATGCCGAAGATCATCGTCATCTGGTCACACTCCCAGAACCTTATGCAGCGTATCCATGCGCTGCGGCAGTTCGCCGACCGGGAATTCCGATACCATCTGCCCATGATCCATCAGATAGAAGCGATCGGCAATACGACTGGCGAAACGGAAATTCTGTTCGACGAGCAGGATCGTCATCCCGCGTCCTTTCAGCGTCTGCAGCACCTCGCCGATGCGCTGGACGATGACGGGCGCGAGCCCCTCGGTCGGTTCGTCGAGAATGAGCAGCCTGACCCCGGTGCGCAGGATCCGGGCGATCGCCAGCATCTGCTGCTCGCCGCCTGATAGTTTGGTGCCCGGACTGCCGCGGCGCTCGTAGAGATTGGGGAAAAGCTCGTAGATCTCGTCGAGCGTCATGCCGCCCTTCGCGACCACAGGCGGCAGCAGCAGGTTTTCCGAAACGGTGAGCGTCGAGAAGATGCCGCGCTCCTCCGGCACGAAGCCGATGCCGCGGTGCGCCGTCTTGTGCAGCGGCACCTGCATCATGTCGCTGCCGGCAAAGCTGATCCTGCCCTTGCGAGCTCGAACGATGCCGGTGATGGTGCGCAGCGTCGTCGTCTTGCCGACGCCGTTGCGGCCGAGAATGGTGATCGTCTCGCCTTCTCCAACCCGCATATCGACGCCGTGCAGCACATGGCTTTCGCCATACCAGGCATTGAGATCCTGGATTTCGAGGAGAGCGGCCATCAATGCTCCTCCGTGCCCATATAAGCCACGCGGACGCGCTCGTCCTGGCTGACGGTGGCGTAATCGCCTTCGGCGAGGATCTCGCCCCGCTGCAGCACGGTCACATGCTGGCAGATATTGGCGACGACGGAGAGATTGTGCTCGACCATCAGCACCGCCCGGTCGCGGGCGACATCGCGGATGATCGCCGAGACGACGCCGACATCCTCCAGCCCCATGCCGGCCATCGGCTCGTCGAGCAGCAGCACCTTCGGGTCCAGCGCCAGCGTCGTGGCGATCTCCAGCACCCGCTTGCGGCCGTAGGAAAGATCGGCGGCGACATGATCGCGCTCCTTGGAAAGCCCGACGCTCGCAAGCAGCTGCTCGGCGCGTTCATTCAGCCGGTCGAGCGCCGACAGCGGCCGCCAGAATTGCGTGGAAAGATTGTTCGGCCGCTGCAGCGCCACGCGCACATTGTCGAGAACGCTCAAATGCGGGAACACCGCCGAGATCTGGAAGGAGCGCACCAGCCCCATGCGCGCCACCCTGTCGGGCGGCGTTCCGGTGATATCGGTGCCCATCAGCGTGATCGAGCCCGATGTCGGCTGCAGGAACTTCGTCAACAAGTTGAAGACCGTCGTCTTGCCGGCGCCGTTCGGGCCGATCAGCGCATGCACGCTGGCATCATGCACGTCGAGATCGACATTCTTGACGGCCGTGAAGCCGCCGAAATCGCGGCGCAGGCCGCGGGCGGATAATACCACCCGCGGCTTTGCCTGAGTTTCAATCGCGGAAACCGCCATCGTGCTTACTTCACCAGATCGCAGCCGCTCTTGGCGGGATCGATATAGGCTTCCTTGCCGGGAATGGTGGCGAGAACGTTGAAGTAATCCCACGGCTCCTTGCTGTCGGCCGGCTTCTTGACCTGCAGCAGGTACATGTCGTGGATCATGCGGCCATTGGCGCCGACCGTGCCGCCGCGGCCGAAGACGTCATCGACCGGCATTTCATGCAGCACCTTGGCGACGGCTTCGGTCTCGTCGGTGCCGGCCTTCTGCACCGCCTTCAGATATTGCGTCACCGCCGAATAGGTGCCGGTATGGATCATATTCGGCATCTTGTTGGTGCGGGCGAAAAACTTCTTGGCGAAGGCGCGGCTTTCGTCGTCGCGGTTCCAGTAGAAACCTTCCGTCAGTGTCAGCCCCTGCGCCGCCTCGAGGCCGAGACCATGGACTTCGGCGAGCGTGAAGAGCAGCGCCGCCAGATGCTGGCCGCCCTGGGTGATGCCGAATTCGGCCGCCTGTTTGATGGCGTTCGAGGTGTCGAGGCCGGCATTGGCAAGGCCGATCACCTTGGCGCCGGACGATTGCGCCTGCAGCAGGAAGGAGGAGAAATCCTGGCTCGACAAGGGATGGCGGACGGCGCCGACGACCGTGCCGCCGCTTGCCTTGACGTAGTCGGTGGTCTGCTGCTCCAGCGAATAGCCGAAGGCATAATCGGCGGTCAGGAAGAACCAGCTGTCGCCACCCTGCTTGACGAGCGCGCCGCCGGTGCCGACCGCCAGCGCATGGGTATCGTAAGCCCAGTGGAAGCCGTAGGGCGAACAGGCCTTGCCGGTCAGATCGGTTGTCGCCGCACCGGTGACGATGTCGATCTTCTTCTTTTCCTTGGCGATCGCCTGCACCGCGAGCGCCACCGAGGAGGTCGTCAATTCCATGATCGCGTCGACCTGCTCGGTGTCATACCACTGGCGGGCGATGTTGGAGGCGATATCGGGCTTGTTCTGGTGGTCGGCATCGACGATCTCCACCGGAACACCCAGCACCTTGCCGCCGAAATCCTCGACTGCCATCTTGGCGGCCTCGACGGAAGATTTGCCGCCAAAATCGGCATAGACGCCCGACTGGTCGTTCAGGATACCGATCTTGACCTTGCCGTCAGTCGCGCTCTGCGCGAGCACCGCTGTGCTGCTCGCAAGCAGAAATGCTACCGATGCAACGAGATTCTTACGCATATTCTCTCCTCCCAGAGATGAGCCAAATTGCGGATCTGTTCAGATTTGGCCAGCCGCACTCCTCAGAACGGCGGACCCTCGCCTTACGATCACGGAAATTCCGCGTCGAAGCAACGGGTGGTTTACAACTAATTCCAAACAGTATCTGTTCGTTTTTGAACAGAGGGGCTCACCATGAGCAATCCACCGCAGTTTACTTGGGACGATCTTCAGTTTTTTCTAGCCGTCGCCCGCACCGGACAGCTGTCGACGGCGGCCCGCCAGCTGCGTTCCAGCCATGCCACGGTTTCGCGGCGCATCGACCGACTGGAATTCACCCTCAAGGTCAAGCTGTTCGAGCGCAATCCGCGCGGCTATGTGCTGACATCAATGGGCACGCGCTTCGTCGAAACGGCCGAGCGGATGGAGCAGGAGACCGAGCGGCTGCGCGCCGACCTTGCCGACGGCTCGATGGCGCAGCGCGGCCTGGTGCGCCTCAGCGCCCCGGAGGGTTTTGCCAATTTCTTCTTCGCCACCGTGCTGCCGCGATTTGCCGCCCAACACCCGCATCTCTCGCTCGAGCTGGTGACGATCCAGCAGATCATGTCGCTGTCGCGCAAGGAGGCAGATCTTTCCGTCGTGCTCGACGAGCCGAAGGGCGGGCCCTATTTCGCTGAGAAGCTGACCGACTATCATTTGCAGATCTACGGCTCGCGCGACTATCTGGCGAAAGCGCCCGGCATTACCTGCCGCGAGGACCTGCTCGAGCATCCCTTCGTCAGCTATATCGAGGAGATGATTTTCGCGCCGGGCCTGGATTACCTCAGCGATGTGCACCCCCGCATCAAGCCGCAGTTCCAGAGTTCCAGCATCTTCGCGCAGCTCACTGCGACCCGAAACGGCCTCGGCCTCTGCATCCTGCCCTATTTCTTCGCCAGCCGTTATCCCGAGCTCGTGCGTGTGCTGCCCCAGGAGATCGACCTCAAGCGCCACTACTGGATCACCTGCCATCGCGACCTGAAACAGGCCCCGCGTGTGCGCGCCGTCATCGACTTTCTGCGCCAGGCCGTGCGCGGCGAGGACGCGCGCTTCGTGCCGCCCTATGTCACGGCCGCCGGCTTGCCGCGCCGGCCGGAAGCCGAGACCTCACCTATTTGAGAAACTCGGCCCGGTGCGGCGTGAAGCTATCGATCAGTCGGCCCTTTTCCAGCGCCTTGACACCATGGACGAGATTGGGAGGCACGATGAAACTGCCGCCTTGGCGGAGCACCTCGGTGCGGCCGTCGATCGTCACTTCGAAACTGCCCTCGGCGACATAACTTGCCTGGATATGCGGATGTGAATGGGCAGCACCGACGGCGCCGCTTTCGAAGGCCACTTCCACCATCATCATCTCGGGCAGATAGGTCATGATCCGCCTGACGACGCCGGGCTCGGGATTGACCCACTCGGCGCCTTCGGCCGATACGAACAGATCGCTTGACGACATTTCCGTCTCCTCGTTCCAGAATCGATCGCGGGCAAAGTGGATCATGCCGACGCATTTGAAAAGATCGCGGTCCCTGTCTTTTCGAGAGGGGCGCCTTTAGTTGACGCGCTCGGCTGGCGGGTCTATGCGACCTTTGATGAGGCAAGCCTGAATGCAAGGGTGAGGAGACGCCGCCATGCAGCATACGCGCGAGGTTTTCGACTGGGCCGACCCGTTCCGCCTGGCGGAACAGCTGACCGACGAAGAGCGCATGGTGCAGGAGACGGCCCATGCCTATGCGCAGGAAAAGCTTGCACCGCGGGTTCTCGACGCCTTCCGCAATGAAAAGACCGATCCCGAAATCTTTCGCGAAATGGGCGCACTCGGCCTTCTCGGCCCGACGATCTCCCCCGATTACGGCGGCGCCGGCCTCGGCTACACCGCCTACGGCCTGATCGCCCGCGAGGTCGAAAGGGTCGACAGCGGTTATCGTTCGATGATGAGCGTGCAGTCCTCGCTGGTCATGGTGCCGATCGAAACCTTCGGCTCCGAAGAGCAGAAGCTCAAATATTTGCCGAGGCTTGCATCCGGCGAATGGATCGGCTGCTTCGGACTGACCGAACCCGACCACGGCTCCGACCCGGGCTCGATGGCGACGCGCGCCAAAAGGGTCGACGGCGGCTATACCCTGACCGGTTCGAAGACCTGGATCTCCAACGCGCCGATCGCCGACGTCTTCGTCGTCTGGGCAAAGACCGAGGATGGCCTGATCCGCGGCTTCATCCTCGAAAAGGGCTGGAAGGGGCTTTCGGCCCCCGCTATCCACGGCAAGGTGGGCTTGCGCGCCTCGATCACCGGCGAAGTGGTGATGGACTCGGTCTTCGTGCCCGAGGAAAATCTTCTGCCTGATGTGACCGGTCTCAAGGGCCCGTTCACCTGCCTCAACTCGGCCCGCTTCGGCATCGCCTGGGGCGCGCTTGGCGCTGCCGAGGATTGTTATGCCAGAGCCCGACAATACACGCTGGAGCGCAAACAGTTCGGCCGGCCGCTTGCCGCCAACCAGCTGATCCAGAGGAAGCTCGCCGACATGGCGGCGGAGATTTCGCTCGGCCTGCAGGGCTGCCTGCGGCTCGGCCGCATGAAAGAGGAAGGCCATCCGCCAGTGGAGCTGACCTCGATCCTCAAGCGCAACAGCTGCGGCAAGGCGCTTGATATCGCGCGCGCTTCCCGCGACATGCTCGGCGGCAACGGCATCTCCGACGAATTCGGCATCGCTCGTCATCTCGTCAACCTCGAAGTGGTCAACACCTATGAGGGCACGCACGACATCCACGCGCTGATCATCGGCCGGGCAATCACCGGCATCGCGGCCTTTGCGAACTAGAGTATGCGTGAAGACCGTGCAGCGGTTTTACGATCAAGAGATTGAAAAAACAAAGACCTAAAGCGTGAGGAGCGAATGCGAAAGGTCGCGACGCGTTTTGGGCCAGCGAAACACGCCGAATTGCCACGCGCCTGACAATGTGCAACCTTCCCTCTGCGGCGCGAGGCCGGCAAAGAGGGGATCGCATGTTTCTGCTTCTTGCATTGCTGATCGGTGTCATTTCAGGCCTTCGCACCATGACCGCGCCGGCCGCCGTCGCCTGGGGCGCAGCACTCGGTTGGTTCGACGTCTCGCAGACGCCGCTTGCCTTCATGGGCTATCGCTGGACACCGTGGATCTTCACGATCCTTGCCGTCATCGAGCTGATCGCCGACCAGCTGCCGTCGACGCCGTCGCGCAAGGTGCCGATGCAATTCGGCGCCCGCATCGTCTCGGGCGCACTCTCGGGTGCCGCGATCGGCGCAGCCAGCAGCCTGCGCTTCGGCGGGCTGATCGCCGGCGTGATCGGCGCCGTCATCGGCACCTATGGTGGCGCCGCCCTTCGCGCCAGGCTTGCCGGCTCATTCGGCAGGGATCTGCCGGCCGCTCTCATCGAGGATGCCGTCGCCGTCATCGGCGCGCTGCTGATCGTGGGAGCCGTGTCATGAAGAGCTTCGACGCCATCGTCATCGGCGCCGGCCAGGCCGGCCCGTCGCTTGCCGCGCGCATGGTCGAAAAGGGCATGAACGTGGCGCTGATCGAGCGCAAATTCCTCGGCGGCACCTGCGTCAATGCCGGCTGCATGCCGACGAAGACGCTGGTGGCCAGCGCCCGCGCCGCCCATGTCGCGAGAAGCGGCGCAGCTTACGGCGTCAATATCCCCGGCGAGATCACCATCGACATGAAGGTGGTGAGAGCCCGGGCCGAAACGGTGACGATGAATGCCCGCAATGGCCTGATCGGCTGGCTCGGCGGCATGGACGGCATGAGCGTGATCTATGGCCATGCCCGTTTCGAGGGCCCGAAGACCGTCAGCGTCAACGGCGAGATGCTAAGCGCGCCGCGCATCTTCCTCAATGTCGGCGCGCGACCCGTCATCCCGGAACTGCCTGGTATCGATGATATCGACTACCTCACCAGCACCTCGATCATCCATCTCGACACGCTGCCGCGGCATCTGGCGGTGATCGGCGGCAGCTACATCGGACTAGAATTCGCGCAGATGTATCGCCGCTTCGGCGCCGACGTCAGCGTCGTCGAGCACGGCCCGAAGCTCGCATCGCGCGAAGACGAGGATATATCCGATGCGATCGCCGACATCCTGCGCGCCGAAGGCATCAACGTCCACACCGATGCCGGCAACATCGCCTTTGCGCACAATGGCCGCGGGGTCAGCGTCGCTGCCGGCTCGGCGACGATCGATGCGAGCCACGTGCTGATCGCCACCGGCCGCAAGCCGAATACCGACGATCTCGGCCTCGATGCCGCCGGCGTCGCCACCGATAAACGCGGTTTCATCACCGTTGACGACAGGCTCGCCACCAATGTCGAGGGCATCTGGGCGCTCGGCGACTGCAATGGCCACGGCGCCTTCACCCACACCTCCTATAATGATTTCGAGATCGCCGCCGCCAACCTCATCGACGGCGAAGACCGCAAACTCTCGAGCCGCATCCCCGCCTATGCGCTCTACATTGATCCGCCGCTCGGCCGCGTCGGGATGACGGAGAAGCAGGCGCGTGCCTCAGGCCGCAGGATCATGGTCTCGACCCGACCGATGAGCCGCGTCGGCCGGGCCAACGAACGCGGCGAGACCAAGGGCTTCATGAAGGTGATTGCCGATGCCGAGACCCAGGAAATCCTTGGCGCGGCGATATTGGGCATCGAGGGCGACGAGGTGATCCACGGTCTTATCGATGCGATGAATGCGGGAACGACCTACCCCGCGCTCAAATGGTCGGTGCCAATCCATCCGACGGTATCGGAGCTGATCCCGACGCTGCTTGGGGATTTGAAGCCAGTTTAGTTGCGCATTGACGCTCCAAGAGTCGAGGCCGGAGACCGCTGGTGTCTATCGAACTGCTGATCGAGAATTACGGCCTGCTGGCGATCTTTCTGGGCGCCGCCTTCGAAGGCGAAACGGCCGCCTTCCTGGGCGGCGTGATTGCCCATCGGGGGCTGCTCACCTATTGGTCGGCCGCGCTTGCGGCCACCGCAGGCTCCTTTGCCGGCGACCAGATGTGGTTTTTCGCCGGCCGGTATGCCGCGCAATGGGGCTTTGTCCGCCGGCTGATGGAAAAGCCGGCGTTGGCACGCGTAACCCACCTTCTGGAAAGCTATCCCACAGGCTTCATCCTGGCCTTTCGGTTTCTGGTGGGGCTGCGGACGATCAGCCCTGTTGTCATCGGGACGACGCGCATACCGACCGGAAAATTCGTCGTCTTGAACGCCGTTGCCGCGCTGATCTGGGGGCAATTGTTCACGGCGCTCGGTTACCTCTTCGGACACGGCATCCAGCAGACATTGGGCCACCTTCCCCTTCACCGCCATCTGCTGATCGCCGTCGGAGCCGCAGCGGTCGTCGCAGCCGCGGCTCTTGCCTTTCGCAAAATGATGAAACCGAGCACCGGGCCCTCCTAGAGCCAAGCGGCTCGCCTATTCCATCACGATCTGCAGCTTCACATCGCTCGGCCGCGCTTCGACCGCGCGATCGAATGCTTGGATCGATTCCTCGAATTTGAAGGTCTCCGATATTAGCGGCTTCAGATCGACGCGACCCGATGCCAAAAGCGCGATCGAGCGTTCATACTGGTGCGCGTAGCGGAACACCGTCTCGATGCGGATCTCCTTGGTGGACGCCGTCGAGACGTCGAAGCCGATCGGGTTGACCGGCAGGCCGACGACCACGATGACACCGCCCGGGCGCGGCAGCGCCATGATCGTTTCCCAGGCTTTCGGCGAACCGGAGCATTCGAAGACGACATCGGCGCCCCAACCGTCCGTCAACCTGCCCACTTCTTCGACCAGGTTCGTCTCGCGGATATTGACCGGAATGACGCCCTGGTACTGCGCTGATATATCGAGCTTCGGCTGGGCGAGATCGGCAACGATCGCGCGGGCGCAGCCGCCGGCAAGGGCGGCGATCGCCACCATCGTGCCGATCGGCCCGGCGCCGAGGACGACGGCGGTATCACCGGGCGTTATCTTCGCCTTGCTCGCCGCCTGCATGCCGACGGCGAAAGGTTCGACCATGGCGCCTTCGGCAAAGCTGACATTGTCGGGCAGCTTGAACGTATAATTGGCGGGATGCACCACCTCCGGCGTCAGCACGCCGTGGATCGGCGGCGTCGCCCAAAAGGTGACCGCTGGATCGATATTGTAGAGGCCGAGCCGGCTTGCCTTAGAATTCGGATCGGGAATGCCGGGTTCCATGCAGACGCGGTCGCCGACGTTCAAATGGGTGACGCCGGCCCCGATCTCGACCACCGTGCCGGCCGCCTCATGGCCGAGCACCATCGGCGCGTTGACGACGAAGGGGCCGATCTTGCCGTGCGTATAATAATGCACATCGGAGCCGCAGACGCCGACTGTGTGAATCCTGATCTTCACCTCGCCGGGGCCGGTTTCAAGCGGCAGATCGATATCGCGAAGGGTTAGCTCATGCTGGCGTTCCAGCACCAGTGCACGGACTTTGGTCATGATCGGTTTCCTCCCTATGGCCCCGGCAATTCATCGAGCGCCGTTGAAGCGACTATAAGACCGTCAGGGGTGGCAGTTCAATTGCATCATGCAGGCTTTTGCTCGACATATGATGAAATGCCCATTTTCCATAACCCGAAAGATTTTCATTCCTAGACCTCTGTATGATTTCAGCCGAAGTCGTCGGGGAGTACATTCTTATTGCGAGTTCCCTGGCAATGAGGACAGGCAAAGAGATGAAGAACGATCGTGACGATGTTGGCGGAAATCGGTCTTACGGTCCGACGATAGCAAGGTTATTCCGGGACTTCTGGCACCGGCTCGTGAAGCCGATCGCCGCGCTCCCGAGAGACAGTCAGCCAACGCCGGTACGCGTAACCATAAAGACAAGGGATCGAAATCACCCTCGGCAGCGTTATTAGAGCGGTTCAGGTTTTCACGGAAGCGCTGAACCGCTCTAAGTTTTGTTTTTACGCAATTCCGGACGGAAAACCGCTTCACACTTTTCCTGGAATTGCTCTGGATGCGCCGGCATGGCGTTACGGAAGCATGACGGCACCGGGTACCATGCGGATCGGCGAGATAAGGAAGACCATCATGAAGTCGATCGTGTCGTTCTGCCTGTTCGCATCCCTTCTCTTCGCGGCAAACGAGGCGTCTGCGGCCCTCGAACTGGCATCGCTCCCGCCGCAGCAGCAGGCAGAAAAGCTGGTGCCGGCCAATCTCGAACTCACCTTCCCCGGGCCTGTCGATCTTGCCCGCTCGACGGCCATCCTGCTGGATGCTGAAGGGACGGCGCTTCCCACAGGCAAGCCATTTCTCTCCGGCGATGAAGGATCCGTGTTCAAGATCCCACTCGATCCCTCAATGCCGCCAGGCCTCTATACGCTCGACTGGCGCGTGCACTCGATGGACGGCCGTAGCGCCGAAGGTCAGTACCAGTTCCGGGTCGATCCCTAGCCTTCGCGCTTCGGCGGCATAAAAGCATTTATAAGATTTTTATATTGATGCGGTTCCGGCCGTCTCGAACCTTTATGCGCTTCGGCTCCATATTGACCTCCGAGAGATCGACAAGATCATCTCCACGCCAGAAAGCATGAATGACGACACCGAGGCAGGGTGCGCGCCCTTTGTCTTGTCTGACTCCCAGAAAACAACCGGAGTCGATCATGATGGATATCATCCTACTCGGCACGGCGATCATATTCTTCGCGCTGTGCTTTGCCTACACCCGCGTCTGCGACAGGCTTTGACAAGGAAACGACGATGACCCTCGACTATGTCCTGAGCGGTGCCGTGACCGTGTTTCTCACCGTCTACCTCACCTACGCTCTGCTGCGTCCAGAACGCTTCTGAAAAGAACTGGCGCTTCCGAGGTCGCGCAGGCGCGACCCGGAAGCAGCCGGCTATTGAAAGTTACCCCAATGACCCTCAACGGATGGCTTCAGATCCTGCTTTACTGCGGGATCGTCCTCGCGCTCGTCAAGCCGCTCGGCGGTTACATGACGCGTGTCTATAGCGGCGAGCGCACTTTCCTCTCACCGGTCCTCGTTCCGATCGAACGCGGACTTTATGCCATTGCCGGCACTAGCGAAGGCGAGGATCAGCATTGGACCTCCTATGCCTTCGCCATGTTGATGTTCAACCTGCTCGGCGTTCTCGTCCTCTACGCGCTCCTTCGGCTGCAGGATATCCTGCCCTATAATCCGGCCGGCATGGCCGCCGTCCCGCCGGAGCTTGCCTTTAATACCGCCGTCAGCTTTCCCACAAATACCAACTGGCAGAATTACGGCGGCGAAAGCACCATGTCGTATCTCTCCCAGATGGCCGGCTTCACGGTGCAGAACTTCCTCTCGGCCGCCACCGGCATGGCCATCGCCGTCGCCTTCATCCGTGCCTTCGCGCGCGCATCCGGCAAGGCGATCGGCAATTTCTGGGTCGATATGATCCGCGGCACACTCTACATCCTGCTGCCGATCTGCATCGTGCTGACGCTGGTCTTCGTCTATCTCGGCGTACCGCAGACGCTCGGACCCTATGTCGATGCCACGACGCTGGAAGGCGCCAAGCAGACGATTGCGGTCGGCCCCGTCGCCTCGCAGCTGGCGATCAAGATGCTCGGCACCAATGGCGGCGGCTTCTTCAACGCCAATTCCGCCCATCCGTTCGAAAACCCCGATGCGATCTCCAATCTCATCCAGATGGTCTCGATCTTCGCGATCGGCGCGGCTTTGACCAACGTCTTCGGCCGCATGGTCGGCAACCAGCGCCAGGGCTGGGCGATCCTCGCGACGATGGGCGTCCTGTTTCTTGCCGGTGTCATCGTCACCTACTGGGCGGAGGCCGCCGGCAGCCCGCTGATGCATGCCTTCGGCCTTGGCGGCGGCAATATGGAAGGCAAGGAAGTCCGCTTCGGCGTCGCCCTGTCCTCGCTGTTTGCGGTCATCACCACGGCGGCCTCCTGCGGCGCGGTCAACGCGATGCACGGCTCGTTCACCGCGCTTGGCGGCCTGATCCCGCTGATCAACATGCAGCTCGGCGAAATCATCGTCGGCGGTGTCGGCGCGGGTTTCTACGGCATCCTGCTGTTCATCATCGTCGCCGTCTTCGTTGCCGGTCTGATGGTCGGCCGCACCCCGGAATATCTCGGCAAGAAGATCGAGGCGAAAGAGATGAAGATGGCCGTTCTCGCCATCCTCTGCCTGCCGCTCGCCATGCTGGTCTTTACCGCAATCGCAAGCGTCCTTCCGCGCGCCGTCGCTTCGGTCAGCACCGCCGGCCCGCACGGCTTCTCCGAAATCCTCTATGCCTATACCTCGGCTGCGGCCAATAACGGCTCGGCTTTCGGCGGCCTGACCGGCAATACGCCCTGGTACAACGTGACGCTCGGCATCGGCATGCTGATGGGCCGCTTCCTGGTGATCATCCCTGCCCTTGCCATCGCCGGCTCGCTGATTGCCAAGAAAGCGGTTCCGGCCTCGGCGGGCACCTTCCCGACCGACGGGCCGCTCTTCGTCGGCCTGCTCGTCGGCACGATCCTGATCGTCGGCGGCCTGACCTTCTTTCCGGCCCTGGCGCTCGGCCCCATCGTCGAGCACCTGGTCATGATCGCCGGCCAGACCTTCTGAGGCGACGCCTTGACGCTCCGTCACAAGTTTCCTCCGCCATCCTCGTTTCAAAGCTGGAGTCTCTTATGAGCCAGGCAAAATCCGCGAGTATCATCGATAGTCGCATCCTCCTTCCGGCCGTCGGCGCCGCCTTCAAGAAGCTCGATCCGCGCGCCCTTGCCAGAAACCCGGTCATGTTCGTGGTCGCTACGGTCTCGGTGCTGACCACCGTGCTCTTCCTGCGCGATCTCGTGGTCGGCAACGGCGATCTCGGCTTTTCCTTCCAGATCAATCTCTGGCTCTGGTTCACCGTGCTCTTTGCCAATTTCGCCGAAGCCGTCGCCGAAGGCCGCGGCAAGGCGCAGGCCGATTCGCTGCGCAGGGCGCGCACCGAAACTCAGGCCAAACTGCTGACCGCCCACAATGGCCGCGACTACCGCATGGTGCCGGGCACCAGCCTCAAGGTCGGTGACATCGTGTTCGTCGAGGCCGGCGATATCATTCCCTCGGACGGCGAGGTCATCGAAGGGGTGGCCTCGGTCAACGAAGCGGCAATCACCGGTGAATCCGCCCCGGTCATCCGCGAATCCGGCGGCGACCGCTCGGCGGTCACCGGCGGTACGCAGGTGCTGTCCGACTGGATCCGGGTGCGCATCACGGCGGCGGCCGGTTCCACCTTCCTCGACCGGATGATCTCGCTCGTCGAAGGCGCCGAACGCCAGAAGACGCCGAACGAGATCGCGCTCAACATCCTGCTCGCCGGCATGACGCTGATCTTCGTGCTCGCCACCGCGACGATCCCGAGTTTTGCCAGTTATGCCGGCGGTTCGATCCCGATCATCGTGCTGGTTGCCCTCTTCGTCACGCTGATCCCGACGACGATCGGTGCGCTGCTGTCGGCGATCGGCATTGCCGGCATGGACCGCCTCGTTCGCTTCAACGTGCTCGCCATGTCCGGCCGCGCCGTCGAAGCCGCCGGCGACGTCGACACGCTGCTGCTCGACAAGACGGGCACGATCACCCTCGGCAATCGCCAGGCGACGAGTTTCCGGCCGGTGCGCGGCATTTCCGAACAAGACCTCGCCGATGCCGCCCAGCTCGCCTCGCTTGCCGACGAAACGCCTGAGGGACGCTCCATCGTCGTGCTCGCCAAGGAGAAATATGCCATCCGCGGCCGCGACATGGCGAGCCTCAAGGCCACCTTCGTGCCCTTCGCCGCCCAAACCCGCATGAGCGGCGTCGATCTCGAAGGCGCCTCGATCCGCAAGGGTGCGGTCGATGCGGTGCTCGCCTATGTCAACGGCGACGCATCCTCGAAGAACGGCAGCGAGGTCGTGCGCGAGTTGCAGTCGATATCGGACGAGGTCGCCAAATCAGGCGGCACACCGCTGGCGGTCGCCCGCGACGGCAGGCTGCTCGGCGTCATCCAGCTGAAGGATATCGTCAAGGGCGGCATCCGCGAGCGCTTCACCGAGCTTCGCCGCATGGGCATCCGCACGGTGATGATCACCGGCGACAATCCGCTGACGGCAGCCGCCATCGCCGCCGAAGCCGGCGTCGACGATTTCCTCGCCCAGGCGACGCCGGAGATGAAGCTGGCGCTGATGCGCGAGGAACAGTCCAAGGGCAAGCTCGTCGCCATGTGCGGCGATGGCACCAACGATGCGCCGGCGCTGGCCCAGGCCGATGTCGGCGTCGCCATGAATACCGGCACGGTCGCCGCCCGCGAGGCCGGCAACATGGTCGACCTCGATAGCGACCCGACGAAGCTGATCGAGATCGTCGAGATCGGCAAGCAGTTGTTGATGACACGTGGCGCGCTGACGACCTTTTCGATCGCCAACGACATCGCCAAATATTTCGCCATCATCCCGGCGATGTTCCTGACCTTTTACCCGCAGCTCGGCGTGCTCAACGTCATGGGGCTGTCGACGCCGCAAAGCGCCATTCTCTCGGCGATCATCTTCAACGCGCTGATCATCATCGCGCTGATCCCGCTGTCGCTGAAGGGCGTGCGCTACCGGCCGATCGGCGCCGGCGCGCTTCTGTCGCGCAACCTGCTGATTTACGGCCTCGGCGGCATCATCGTCCCCTTCATCGGCATCAAGGCGATCGACATGACCGTCGCAGCCCTCGGCCTCGCCTGAATACGCAAGGAGCAAGAGCAATGTTTAGAGAATTTCGCCCGGCGATCGTCATGATCGTCGCCACCACTGCAATCACCGGCCTTCTTTATCCGCTCGCCATGACGGGTGCTGCCCAGGCGCTCTTTCCCAACCAGGCGAGTGGCAGCCTGATCGAGAAGAATGGCCAGGTGATCGGCTCGACGCTGATCGGCCAGGCCTTCACCACAGACAAATATTTCCACGGCCGCCCCTCGGCTGCCGGCGACGGCTACAATGCCGCCGCCTCCAGCGGCTCCAACCTCGGCCCGACCAGCCAGAAGCTGATCGACCGCGTCAAGGCCGACTATGAAGCCGCCAAGGCGACGAACCCGAATGCCGAGGTGCCCGCCGACCTCGTCACCGCGTCTGGCAGCGGCCTCGATCCCGATATTTCGCCGGAGGCCGCCTATTTCCAGGTGCCCCGCGTCGCCAAGGCACGAGGTGTGGAGGAGGCCAAGGTCAAGGCGCTGGTCGACGGCGCGGTTCACGACCGCGAACTCGGCATATTGGGCGAGCCGACCGTCAATGTTCTGGCGTTGAACCAGAGCCTTGATGCTTCTATGACTGAGTGAATTTGGCGGGTTCAATGTGGGTTTGGCGACAAGGCCAACCCCTCGGGCGCGACCCGAGGATCCATGCCACAGCTACCGGTGGGTGCCGTGGGGATGCTCGGCTCAAGGCCACTGCTGTCCGGTTTAAATTTGGTGGACAAGGCGCACGGTGTTGATTCTACTCGTATTCGGATGTTTGGCGACAATCCCGGACACGAAAGAGGAGCAACACCGTGCGGCATGAGAATAGC